>OLNN01000321.1_pt1 | contig 53161 bp, 47 predicted proteins | sample 1672141 | NCBI WGS metagenome assembly OLNN01 (sample SAMEA3136652, study PRJEB25190) | human gut metagenome | biome: human gut; feature: human-associated habitat; material: faeces | place: Austria | collected 2013
CAATTCATCTCCCACCTATAGAGGAAGGAGAATTCTTGCTATGTTATGTTAAAAAATCTTCGATTGTTGCGATCGTATGGGTAATCATTTCATTATTTTCCGCTGTAATGATCGCTTATTTCGGAAGAATGGTCATGGGTGCTGAACTGCTTACTCAGGGAAATCAGAAGCTCGTCTTCATTGCAATGGCACGTAGATTCTTCCCTGCTGGTATCTGTGGACTGCTGCTGGCAGCTATCATTGCAGCCTCTATTTCCACTGCAGACTCTCAGTTATTAGTTGCCTCCAGTTCCTTCACTGCAGACTTGTACAAGCCTTTCTTCCGCAAAAAAGCAACCGAGAAAGAGACCCTGTTCGTAGGACGTGTACTTGTACTTGTTCTCTCACTGATTGCTTTTGTAATTGCTAATTCCAAGGGCAGCGGTGCACAGGCTATCATGGATATGGTCGAAAATGCATGGGGTGCCTTTGGTGCCTCCTTCGGACCTACCATCCTGCTGTCTCTGTTCTGGAAACGGTTTAATTATCAGGGTGCTGTAGCCGGTGTCATCTCCGGATTTGTGATCGATCTGGGCTGGCTGTTAACTGGTATGACCGTTTCCACGGGTATCTTTGAAATTGTTCCGGGATTCTTTGGAAGCCTTGTAGTAGCTATTATTGTTGCAAAACTTACTTCTGCACCAAATGAAAAAGCGGCTGCCATTTTTGAACAGGGCACCAGCAAAAACGCTGACTGAGTTCACAGATTCAAGAATGCCTTTGGGCATTCTTGAATCATTTTTTTATTAGTGAAAGCCCCAGTTTCATAATCCCTGCCAAAACCATAACCCCTATGGGATTCATCTTAAATTTTTGCAAAAGTATAAAACATATCACAAAAATTATCACCAGGCTCCAATTTGTATTTATCAACTTAATAACTGCATTCCCCCAGAATGCGGTTATTAAAATTGATATACCTGCTGAAGCGATCATCGCTATGACTGCCGGTCTTAAAGCATTCAATATTCCCTGCAGCATTCCCATCTTTCTATACTTCAGATATACTTTCGCAATGATCATAACGATCACACAGGATGGCAGGATACATCCACCTGTAGCTACAACTGCTCCCGGAATCCCAGCAACTTTAATTCCAACAAAAGTTGCTGCATTTATTGAGATTGGACCCGGAGTCATCTGTGAGATTGTCACCAGATCTGTAAATTCTGATATATCCAGCCAGTGATGGATCGTCACCACCTGTTCCTGGATCAACGGCATTGCCGCATATCCACCCCCAAAGCTGAACATTCCCACCTGCAAAAAACTTACAAACAAATATAAATAGATCATTTCTCTCCTCCCTTCTTTGAAAGGAAAGTTCGGATCACGCCGATCATTCCACAGGCAATGATTATATATACAACATTGATGTTAAATATACAGGACCCGGCAAATGCTCCGGCCATGATCAGTAAAGAGATCCTGTCTTTTTCCTGCACAATCCCCGCTCCCATTTCATAAACCACAGATGCGATCACCGCTCCAACACCTGCCTGCATTCCTTCAAGTATCTGACTGATAATATAGCTGTCCCTAAATGAATGATATCCGACTGATATCACCGAAATGATCAGAAACGGCGGAATGATCGTTCCCAGGATTGCAGTCATAGCCCCCAAAATCCCCGCCAGTTTATAGCCAACAACAATTGCTCCATTTACTGCAATCGGCCCTGGTGAAGATTGGGCAATTGCAACCAGATCCAGCATTTCATTCTCGTCAATCCAATGATAATCATCCACAAATTTCTTTTTCATCAACGTAACGATTACATAGCCGCCGCCAAATGTAAATGTGCTGAGATATAAACATGAAAAAAACAGCTTTCGTAATACATCTCCTTTGCCCTTAGCTTCTTCTTTCATTTTGCATCCTCCACTATTCTACTCCCACTATTACAGATGTATTTTTATCATCTAATGCATCTTAATTTTCTTTTTTTCAGTTATCACAGATACATTTAGGACACTAATATATCTTCTCTTTATGTAATTCTATATCCGAGGATACTTTTTTACAACCGATTACATCTTCAATTTACATTTATTTAGACTTTAAGATACTATTAAACTTATTATCACATATAAATTCATCTTGACTAATATAATTCTCGATTTAAAGATACCTTCTTACAATGAAATTCATCTGCAATAACCTAAAATCACTATTGTAGATACTTTCTCCCAATAGATTGTATCTGCAACACCAGAAAAATTGCCATTGTAGATACTTTCTTCCTATAGATTTCCCATAAAGCCCGAAAAAATGCTTTTGTTTGTATGTTAAACCACAACAAGACCGCCAATGGCGGTCTCGTGTTTTCTTACTCAATATTTTCTTATCAGAAATTACTCTCTTTTCTGTTTGTCTGCTCTCTGCAGGCATTTCCTATATTTGTCAGGCAAAGTACTGTTGCGATCAGGAAAAGTCCCGGGATCAGGATGATCCACCAGGAACCTGTCATCAGCGCTTTATCTGACAGAGATAACATACTTCCCCAGGTAATAACTTCTATTGGGAGACCAATTCCCATAAAGCTCAAGGTAGCCTCAGAGATCATTGCAGTTCTTACATTCATGACTACCATAAACATGATCGATGAGAAGAAGTTTGGTACCAGATGCTTCCACAAAACACGGAAGAACCCTGCTCCCATACATTTTGCTGCGATGATGTACTCGCTGTTTCGAATCTGTCGAACCTCGGTACGTACTACTTTTGCAATACTGGTCCAGCTGGTCACGCCGATTACAAACGACAGGCTGAGGATGTTCGCATTTCCCAGGATAGCCTGCAGTAAAATGATCAGAAGCAGTGTTGGTATACTCAAAAAAACTTCTGTAAATCGCATGATCATTTCATCAAGCCACGCCGGTGCCACACCACTGAAGGCGCCAACTACCACCGCTATAAAAGTAGAAATCACCGTAGCCAATCCACCGATCAGAATTGAAATTCTTCCCCCATACCAGATCATGGAAAAGATATCTCTTCCCATGGTATCTGTTCCAAAAAGGAACTCCGCATTTGGAGCCTTATTATAATTAAGAAGATCCATATAAGCAGGATCCTTTGTCATGATCAGTTCTGCTCCCAGACAGCCCAGTATGATAAGAATCAATATTACTGCTGAAACAACTGGTTTACCTTCGTACCACTTTTTCTTTGATTTTGAAATTACAGTTTCTGTTTTTCTGATTCCTGCCAGTTCAAATGAATTATTCGTCATCCTTCCACCACCTCCGATTTCTCGGTTATCACTTCATCTTTCATACGAGGATCAATCTGTTCATTGATAGTCTGACTGACGATATTACAGAAAATAACCAGGATTCCTGACATCATACAAAGCAGCATCAGCAGATTGTAATCATGGTATCTGGCGCTCTCATAAGACAGAGCTCCTATTCCAGGATACGAAAATACACTTTCCACAACATAGGTTCCACCAAGTACATGCGGAACTGCAATAGCCATGATGCTTAAGTAAGCAGGCATTACGTTTCGAACACAGTGTCTGAACATAAGCTTTTTCTTATCTAATCCCTTGGCCTTCGCCAGAAGCACGTAATCTGCACGGACTTCTTCAAGGATCTTATTTCGAATCATGTAAGCATAGTACCACAGATGCTCCAGAACTACGATCGTCAAAGGCATGATCAGATGAATCAACCTGTCTCCGACATCTCCTGCCTTTCCGGTACTGTATGCGCCACTGCTTGGCAGGATCTTGAGATTTACAGAGAAGATAAGGATCAGCACCAACGCCATCCAGAATTCCGGGATACAGCTGGATATCGTACCCAGTTTACATAAAATCCGATCTGCCAGCCGGTTTTCGTACCAGGCACACAGGATTCCCAGAAGCAATGCTCCCGCGAACATAATGACAAATCCGATTCCTCCCAGCAAAAGCGTGTTGCCAATACGACCGCCGATCACTTCCAATACATCCTGCTTGTATTTAAATGAAATACCAAATTCTCCATGAAAAGCATTTTTTACCCATTTCACATACTGCACAGAAATTGGCTCGTTCAGTCCCAGTTTTTCCATCGCCCATTCACGTTCTTCCGGACTCATCTTTTCTGTACGGTCACCATAATAGGAAATCAGAGGATCTCCCGGTGCCAGACGTGCTACATAAAACACTGCAACAGACAGAATAAATACTGAAATCAGGAATATCAGACATTTTTTACCATAGTAGACTAACTTTTTTTGTCTCATTATATGCTGCACCCCTTTCCGTCAGCCGGGAGCATTGCAAAATGCTCTGGTGACACTTCTGTCCACACACTGTTTTCCATTCCTTCGCCATCATAATACTGCAGGACTCTTTTTCTTTCTCTGATCGGGTCCGGCACAGGAATTGCAGACAGCAGTGTTTTTGTATAAGGGTGCACCGGATTGGAATACAATTCCTCCGATGGTGCCAGTTCTACCAGTTTTCCATGATACATTACCCCAACACGGTCACAGAGATATTCAACCATAGCCAGGTCGTGAGCAATAAACAAGAATGTAAATCCGTGCTCCTCCTGCAGATGGCGGAACAGGTTCACGATCTGTGCCTGTATGGAAACATCCAGAGAAGCGATTGGTTCATCCGCTACCAGAAATTCCGGCTCCATACATAAGGATCTGGCTATTGCCACGCGCTGTCTCTGACCGCCGGATAATTCGGATGGATATCTATCCAGAAAACTATTCTCAAGTCCTACATATTCCATCTGAAAGGCTGCTTCTTTTACATAACTTCCTCTCGGAGGTGTGATATGCTGAATTCTCATAGGTTCTGTAATAATATCTGACACCTTCATCTTCTGATTCAGACTGGAAGCAGAATCCTGGAAGATCATCTGCCGTCTTGTCTGCAGCATTTTTTTATTCTTTCTGAATTCTTTTTTGTCACAGATATTTACATCTTTGTACCAGATTTCTCCCTGAGCCGGCTGATAGATATTCATCAGACATCTGGCTACGGTAGATTTTCCGGAACCGGATTCTCCTACCAGACCAAAAATTTCGCCTTTGTGGATCTGGAAAGAGACATCATCCACAGCCTTTACTTTGATCTTTTTCGTCAGATGAAACTGCTGGGTCAGATGCCTGACATCTAATAATACTTCTTTACTCACTGCACTGTCCTCCCATAGGTGATTTGATCTTTGGTGCCCTTGGGTCCAACAGCCAGGTTGCCGCATAATGCGTGTCTGTGATCTTAAACATAGGCGGCATTTCTTCATAATCAATGTTCAAGGCATATTTATTTCGACATGCAAAAGCATCCCCCTTAGGTGGATCGATCAGTGTAGGCGGCATTCCAGGAATCGTGTACAGACTTTCTTTTCCATTTGCAAATGCCGGAAGTGATCTCATCAGGCCCCAGGTATATGGGTGTCTTGGATCATAATATACTTCCTCCGCTGTGCCGATCTCCACGATCTTGCCCGCATACATTACTGCTACCCTGTCCGCAACACGGGCAACTACTCCCAGATCATGGGATACCAGTATGGTGGCTGTTCCAAGCTTCATCTGGATTTCGCGCAGAAGATCCAGAATCTGAGCCTGAATAGTCACATCTAGTGCCGTAGTCGGCTCATCCGCAAATAAAATATCCGGATCAGCAGCCAATGCGATTGCCATAACGCATCTCTGGCGCATTCCGCCGGAGAACTGCCACGGATACTGATGATAACGTTCCTTTGGATGCGAAATACCAACCAGCTCCATAAGCTCCAGAACCTTTTGGTTTACCTGTTCTTTTGTATAGTTCTTATTATGTATCAACACTGCTTCCGCAATCTGTTTTCCAATTTTAATCGTTGGATTCAGGGAAGTCATAGGATCCTGAAAGATCATGGAAAAAATTTTTCCACGTAGTTTCTGCATCTCTTTTTCCCTGTAACAGGTGATGTCCTGCCCGTTAACACTGATACTTCCTTCTTTGATCTTGGCACTTGGCGGCAAAAGTTTCATGATACTTTTGCAAAGTACACTCTTTCCGCATCCGGATTCTCCAACTATAGCCAGCACTTCTCCCTTTTTTAACGAAAAAGAGACATCTCTTACCGCCTGGACCTCTCCCGAAGGACCATCTATGCTGACTGAAAGATTTTTGACCTCTAATAAATGTTCCATTTTCAACCCTTTTTCCGCTCGTGTAAAAAGGGGGCACTCCGCGTGCCCCCGTCACAACCCTTATCTCGTTTTATTCATTCAATAGTCCAGTCTGCAACATTCCAGAAGATACCAACTCCGTGATGTCCCATAATGGTATCAGGATCGATTCCCTTAATATTGCTGTCTGCAACATAGTTTGCATCAATATAGCAGATCATCGCATAAGCCGGATCCTCTGCAAGAGCTTTCTGGAAATTAGCATAAGCTTCTTTACGAACCTCCGGATCATCGGACTGTCTTGCTTCTGTCAGATATTTGTCAACTTCCTCGTTAGAGTAGCTGGAGTAGTTTGCTCCCTTATCTGTTCCGAATACTTTGTATGTGTGGTCATCAGCATCAAACGGGCTTCCCCATCCGATCAGGAATGCCATCTGTCCTGCCCAGTCTGTCTGTACCGGGATTTCTACAGATACATCCATACCGATTTCCTTCAGTTCCTGTGCTGCGATCTGAGCCATGTCAATACGTACCTGGTCTCCGGCACTTACGCTGATCACAAAACCAACTTTTTCTCCATCGCGATAGTAAAATCCGTCATCACCCATTTCACATCCGGCAGCTTCAAGGATTTCTTTTGATTTTTCCGGATTGTAATCATAGTGCTCAACATCTTCACAGTTGTAGATATTTCTCTGAAGAGGACCATAAGCAGGCATTCCCTGTCCCAGGATAACTGCGTCGATGATTGCCTGACGGTCAAGTCCGTAGCATACAGCCGGGATCAGGTCACGGTTTTTCTGCCAGTATTCGTTTCCAAAGTTAAACATGATTCCACGATAATCAGCAGTCTTCATATCATAACATGTATAAGCATCGTCTCCGGCAAAAGCTGCTGCATCCTTTGGAGTTAAAAGAGCCAGATCCAGTTCTCCGGATTTTAACTGAAGAGCTTTTGCATTGTCATCTGGTACGATCTTAAATACGATTTTATCGATAGAAGGCTCACCTTTGAAGTAATCTTCATTTTTAGCAAGTGTGATAGCCTGACCTTCATCCCAGGATTCAATTTTGTATGGGCCTGTTCCAACCGGGTTACGGAAGAAATCAGATGTCTGCATATCCTCGCCCTCAAGCAGGTGTTTAGGAAGAACTGCCATTGTCATATAGTCAAGAAATGCAACGTTTTTGTCCTCGAGTTTGAATTCAACTGTATGGTCATCAACCACGTTGATCTCTTCTACGTCTTCGTAGTTTGGTGCATTCTCAGAACCATTTTCCGGATCCATAATAGCTTCGATCGTAAATTTTACATCATCTGCTGTAACAGGTTCGCCATCCTGCCATTTAGCATCTTCTGCCATGTGGAATGTGTAGGTATTTGTTGCATCATCAAATTCCCAACTTTCTGCCAGTCCCGGAACTACCTGATTGTCTCCGTCATGTGCAGTTAATCCATTAAAGATCAGAATATTGATCTCGCCATGTTCGTCCATAGCCGGGTTGATTCTGGTATAATCTCCGCTTCCGTATACCAATGTTGTTTCTTCATCTGCCAGTACAGGCACTGTGGTTCCGGCGCTGACCAGTGATACAGTCAGAAGCATTCCGGCAATTGTTAAAATCCCCTTTTTCATTATCTGTTCCCTCGCTTTTTAAATTTGGTAACTTAACTTACTCAATGATACCAAAACGGGCTGTCTTCCATAAGCCCTGTGGGGGGATGTTGACATATTCCTTTTTATACCGCACATATTCCGTTTTAACATATTTAATCCGATGATATGCTCTCGACATAAAAAAAGGAAGCCGTTATTCACGACTTCCAAGTCTTTCCTTAAAATCCATATAACCAAACTCTGTAAGCTGCTGCATAGTATTGTCACCACGTCTGAGCCAGATATCCGGCAATGACATTCCGTTAAAGGTGTTATTTTTACATGTAGTATAGATGGCCATATCTCCAAACATCAGAAGATCTCCATATTCCGGAAGCTGTCGGAATTTATACTCTCCGATCACATCTCCTGACAGGCAGGTCGGCCCTCCAAGGCGAACAGTGATTCCACCCTCTTCTTTCTCATCTGTTCCCAAAAGTGGCGGAAGATAAGGCATTTCCAGTACATCCGGCATATGACAGGCTGCGCTGGCATCCACAATTGCAATCTGTGTATCTCCGTTTTTCAGAACATCCAGCACACTGGTCAGGAGAAAGCCTGCATTTAATGCCCACGCTTCTCCGGGTTCAAGGTAAACCTCTGCCTTCCATTCCTCTTGTACCATACGGATACAACGTTCCAGTCTTTCAATATCGTAACCTGGTCTTGTGATATGGTGGCCACCGCCAAAATTGATCCACTTTACTCTGGAAGCGAGATCACCAAAATGCTTCTTTACTGAAACAAGAGTTGTCTCCAGATCATCGGAATCCTGCTCGCAGAGAGTATGGAAGTGAAGGCCATCGAGTAAATCCAAAAGTTCCGGATTTTTCTGAAATGCTTCATCCCACTGTGCTCTTGTCGTACCCATACGGCTTCCCGGAGCACAGGGATCATAGATATCATGTCCTTCCTGAGTAGAACATTCCGGATTGATCCGCAATCCGACGCTCTTTCCTGCTACTTTTGCCTTTGCACCAAAACGAAGGAGCTGCGATGGTGAATTAAACACGATATGATCCGCATATTGAAGAAGTTCTTCAAATTCATCAGCCCGGTAGCCTGCACAGAATACATGAACCTCTTTTCCCGGCATTTCCTCTGCTCCGAGTCGTGCCTCAAACAGTCCGCTGGCCTCCGTACCTGCAAGATACGGCTCAAAAAAGCGATAGCAGTCATAATTGCTGAACGCTTTCTGTGCCAGGAGCATCTTACAGCCTGTTCGCTCAGACACTTCACCGAGCAGTTTTGCATTTTTTATGAGTGCTTTTTCATCTAGGATGTAGCAGGGTGTTTTTATATTCTGGAATTCCGGCGGAATAATTCCGCCGGTGGCTGTAAACGGAGCTCTTTTATCCAATCCTCCCATCAGTCTACCAGCTTTGGATCGTGGCTTTCACTGCGTGGCAGTCCATAACGATCAAGAGCATCCAGGAACGGATCCGGATCAAATTCTTCCACGGTATATACACCTGGTCTGATCCATTTTCCTGTCAGCATCATAAGCGCTCCGCACATTGCCGGAACACCTGTTGTATAGCTGATCGCCTGGCTTCCTACTTCGTGATAGCATTCCTGATGGTCACATACATTGTAAATATAGTATGTTTTTTCTTTTCCGTCTTTTACACCAGTAAAGATACATCCAATATTTGTTTTTCCTTTTGTACGTGGTCCAAGGCTTGCAGGATCCGGAAGCAGTGCTTTCAAAAACTGGATTGGAACAATCTCCTGTCCATTGTACTGGATCGGTGTTGTAGAAAGCATTCCTACATCTTCAAGACAACGCATGTGATCCAAATAGCTCTGTCCAAAAGTCATGAAGAAACGAATACGTTTTACACCCGGAATTGTTTTTGCAAGAGACTCAATCTCTTCATGGTGGAGCAGATACATATCCTTGTCTCCAACCTGGTCAAAGTTATATTCTCTCTTGATATCCATCGGCGGGATTTCTACCCAGTGTCCGTTTTCCCAGTAGCTTCCCGGTGCACTTACTTCACGAAGATTGATCTCAGGGTTAAAGTTTGTCGCAAATGCGTATCCATGATCACCGCCGTTGCAGTCCAGGATATCGATGGTATCAATCTGATCAAATTCATGCTTTAATGCATAGGCACAGTAAGCCTGTGTAACACCCGGGTCAAATCCACATCCAAGAAGTGCTGTAAGTCCTGCATCTTCGAATTTTTTACGGTATGCCCACTGCCAGGAATAATCAAAGTATGCAGAAAATCCTTCTTCTTTGCAGCGTTTTTCATAGATGGCACGCCACTCCGGATCGTCAGTATCTTCCGGCTCATAGTTTGCTGTATCCATATAGTTTACACCACATGCCAGACATGCATCCATGATCGTCAGGTCCTGATAAGGAAGTGCGATGTTCATTACCAGATCTGGTTTGTAGCTGTTGATCAGTTCGATCAGCTGATCCACATCATCTGCATCCACCTTAGCTGTAGTAAGAACGGTTTTTGTCTTTCCTTTCAGTTTTTCTACAAGTGCATCACATTTTTCCTTTGTACGGCTTGCAATACACATTTCTGTGAATACCTCATCAACCTGGCAGCATTTCTGAATTGCCACACTGGCTACTCCTCCGCAGCCGATCACTAATACTCTACTCATAATTTTTCTCCTTTTTTATGTTGATATATTACTGTTTTCTATTAATATTATTTTGCAATCGCCAGAAGCAGTTCACGAAGGACCTTGCAGGCTGTTGCAGTTGAAACACCGCTCGCATCCAGCATAGGAGCCAGTTCGTTGACATCTGCCCCTACCAGATTTGCCTGAGAAACGGTACGGATTGCTTTAAGAAGCTCTAAAAAGCTCACGCCACCCGCCTCCGGAGTTCCTGTCCCCGGAAATACCGATGGATCCATACAGTCCAGATCAATTGTAAAATATACCGGAACCTGTTTCTCTTTCAGCTCTCTGACTGTTTCTTCCAGTCCTTCAAAAGTAAACGGATGAAAATCTGTGTGTCTAGAAGCAAACTGAAATTCTTCTCTCTCTCCACTTCGGATACAGAACTGATGGATATGGCCGTCTCCCACAATTTCATGGCATCTTCGAAGAACACAGGCATGACTTAATTTTGCTCCGAGATAATCATCTCTCAGATCTGCATGAGCATCAAAATGAATAATATGAAGATCCGGATATTTTGCAGCTACGGCACGCACTGCTCCCAATGTTACCAGATGTTCTCCTCCCAGAAGCAGTGGGAATTTTCCTGCTTTCAAAATTTCTTCTGCTCTCTTTTGAATGTCTGAAAGTGCTATTTCACTGCTTCCAAAGCAAAGCTCCAGATCTCCGCTGTCAAATACGCTGATGTCTATAAGGTCTTTATCCTGATACGGACTGTAGGTCTCCAGGCCAAAACTCTCATGGCGCATGGCTGATGGACCAAAGCGGGCACCCGGACGAAAACTTGTTGTAGAATCAAACGGCGCACCATAAAGAACAATGGATGCTTCCTCAAAACTGCTTTCGCAACCGATAAAAGTTTCTATATTAGGTAAAATCATAAATTAATCCTCCACTTCTTTCAGCATGTCTTCCAGAAAAGCCGGAAGATAAAATGCCCCTTTATGGAGTCTGGTCGTATAGTAACGTGTACGGAGATTTAATGCATTCCATGCCTCTGCATCCAGGTCATCCACCGGATGATATTTTTTACTTGCAAATCCGAACAGCCAGTAACCTGCAGCAAAGGTTGGGATATGTGCCTGGTAAACACGGCTGATCTGGAAGGTGCTGGCAATCCTTTTATGACTGCGCTGCATTGCATGTGCATCTTCTGCGTAGAACGGGCTTCCCTGCTGGTTTACCATAATCCCGTCATCCTTCAGCGCATTGTAACAATTTCCGTAAAATTCACGGGTAAACAATCCTTCAGACGGACCAAACGGATCAGAGGAATCCACGATGATCAGATCATATTTTGCTTCGCATCTTCGGATAAATCTCAGTGCATTTTCATAATGAAGATGTACTCTTCTGTCATCCAGTCTGCAGGCATTTCCCGGAAGATAGGCACGACAGGCCTCAACAACCATCGGATCCATTTCTACCAGATCAATGTGACGCACTCTGTCATATCTGGTCAGTTCACGGACAACACCACCATCTCCGGCACCGATCACCAGAATATCTTTTGCTTCTTTATGGACCGACATCGGCACATGCGTGATCATCTCATCGTAAATAAATTCGTCACGCTCTGTCAGCATTACATTTCCATCCAGAGTCAGAACACGACCAAATTCCGGTGTCTCAAAAATATCAATTCTCTGATACTCACTCTGTCTGGAATAAAGCTGGCGATTTACCCGGATACTGTGTTTCACATCCGGTGTATGAAATTCTGAAAACCACATTTCCATTGTCATTCCCTCCCTGTCAGAACATTCAGTCTCAAAATATCCGGATCTTCCGGTCCTGTCATATTACAGCCCTTTGCTTTGGCATACTCAATATAATCCAGGATCTCTGCTGTGATACGTTCTCCCGGTGCAAGAATCGGAATTCCTGGCGGATAGCACATTACAAATTCACTGCAGACCTTACCTTCGGTTTCACGGAGCGGCAGACTGCATTTATCTGCATAAAAAGCATCCTGCGGGCTGGTCACTACCTGTGGATCAATATATTCCTGGCTCAGAAGTCCTGAACCATCTGTCTGAAAACGTCTGCGTATCTCTGCGAGCGCGCTCACAAGCCGCTCTACTTCCTGCGCACGGTCTCCGATGGAAAGATAGGCAAGAATATTTCCGATATCACCAAATTCTATCTGAATATCATATTCGTCACGCAGAATATCGTACACTTCGATTCCAGCAAGTCCGATATCCAGCGTATGTACACTCAGTTTCGTTATATCAAAATCAAAAACGGAATCTCCGTTTACCAGTTCTTTGCCAAACGCATAATAACCGCCGATCGCATTGATTTCCTCTCTGGCGTATTCTGCCATATCGGCTACCTGGTGAAAAATCTGACGGCCGCGCTGTGCAAGGTTTCTTCTTGAAATATCAAGGCTTGACATAAGAAGATAGCTTCCTGAGGTCGTCTGTGTCAGATTGATGATCTGGCGCACATATCCTGCGTGTACGTCCGGACCAGTAAGTAGAAGGCTTGACTGTGTAAGACTTCCTCCACTCTTATGCATGGACACAGCTGCCATATCTGCACCTGCTGCCATGGCAGAAACCGGAAGACCTCCTCCAAAATAAAAATGCGTTCCATGTGCCTCATCTGCCAGGCAAAGCATTCCTGCATCATGGGCCATCTTGACAATCGCACGCAGGTCACTGCATATTCCATAATAAGTCGGATTATTTACCAGTACTGCAACTGCCTTTGGATGTTCTTTTATTGCTTTCTCCACTTGTTCCCTTTTCATTCCAAGGGAAATTCCGAGCCGCTGATCCACCTCCGGGTTTACATAAACAGGAATCGCACCGCATAAAACAAGTGCATTCAAAACACTCCTGTGGACATTACGAGGCAGTATGATCTCATCTCCACGTTTGCAGGCAGTCAGGACCATCGTCTGTACGGAACTTGTCGTGCCTCCTACCATCAAGAATGCATGTGCTGCTCCAAAAGCATCTGCTGCCAGTTCTTCTGCCTCCCGTATTACTGATACCGGATGGCAGAGATTATCCAGTGGCTTCATACTGTTAACATCGACACCTACACATTTTTGTCCCAGAAATTCTGTCAGTTCCGGATTGCCTCTTCCTCGTTTATGGCCAGGTACATCAAATGGTACAACCCTCATACGACGGAAAGTCTCCAGAGCTTCATGTATTGGTGCATGATTCTGGTTTAATTTAAAACGACTTCCTTTCATCATTCCTCCAATTCCAGTTTCCTTTGTATCAACCCTTAATCTACATTCCACAGACTGAATAAAAAAAGCAGGTCATGGCACTAAGCCACAAACCTGCGTTTGATCTATATCCGCATGCGTATCAGAGTCTATATAGCAATCATACTTTTACTACTCTTATTGATCGTTTCACAAGTCTGCGCTTTGGGCGCATCTCGGTTATCAAAGGAACCTACTTATAAAATTTGAGCTTTTAACTCAATCAATAAGGTAACCAAAGTTACCATAATCGGCAGTGGACCCGGCTGTCCGTATGGCCTTAACCCTGATGGGTGGTCCAAAACAATTGCTTTGAAAAGACTCTGTCTGTTACTCTGCATCTTCGTCTCTCAAAATCGAATTCATCATAACACGTAAAAAAAACGCTGTCAATGATTACTTAATTCACTACATTCACCACTTCACTGCGTTTTACATATATTTAATAAAATGCTATACTCAGTAACATAATATTACTTGAAGGATATGTATAAAATGAAGAGAATTGACTTTGAAAACGGAACCGTGACCGGAAACATTCTGGGTGCAACTCTGCCCATGCTAGTCGCTCAGATCTTAAATTTATTGTATAACATCGTTGACCGTGTCTATATCGCACGAATCCCCAAAGTAGGAACTGCTGCACTTGGTGCAGTAGGACTTTGTTTCCCCATCATCGTGATCATCACGGCATTCTCCAATCTATTTGGAACCGGTGGTGCACCGCTGTTTTCAATCTATCGAGGAAAAAAGCAGGAAAACACTGCCGTCCAGATCATGGATACTTCTTTTTCCATGCTCTGCATCTGCGGTGTTTTCCTGATGCTCATTGGCTTTCTGTCTGCACGCCCGATACTGGTCGTATTCGGTGCTTCTTCGAATGCCCTTACTTATGCTTATCCTTATATAATGATCTACCTGATCGGAACGATTCCTTCCATGATTTCCATCGGGATGAATCCTTTTATCAACGCCCAGGGATATTCAACCATCGGCATGCTTTCTGTTGCCATCGGAGCTGTTGCAAACCTTCTGCTCGATCCTTTGTTTATCTTTGTCCTTGGTTTTGGAGTACAGGGAGCTGCAATAGCTACTATACTCTCTCAGACTTTGTCCGCGGCTTTTGTTTTATTTTTCCTTACCAGAAAATCAGAATTAAAAGTCCGTCTTCTCAGGAAAAATGAAGTTCCACAATGTACCGGTTACGCCAAAGATATTGTAAGTCTTGGCTCTGCCGGCTTTATCATGCAGCTGACAAACAGTCTGGTAACAATCTGCTGCAACAATGTACTCTCTGTCACCGGTGGTGATATTTATATCTCTGTTATGACCATCGTCTCCAGTGTACGCCAGCTGGTGGAAACACCTCTTCATGCTATTAATGAGGGAGCATCTCCAATCCTGAGCTACAATTATGGCGCATGCCGTCCGAAGCACGTACGCAAAGCCGGTGCTGTAATGTCGGTCATGGTTCTGATCTATACTGCTGTTACATGGAGCATGATCATTTTGATCCCGGAAGCCCTGATCCGGATCTTCAGCTCCGATACCGTGCTGCTGAAAGATGCAGTGATTGCATTAAAACAGTATTTCGCTGCATTTATTTTTATGGATCTGCAGTATATCGGACAGACTGTATTTAAGTCTCTGAATAAGAAGAAATTTGCAATCTTCTTCTCTCTGCTCCGCAAGGTATTCATTGTAGTTCCGCTTACTTACCTGATGCCATATGCCCTGCACATGGGAACCAAAGGCGTGTTCCTGGCAGAACCTGTGTCAAATGTGATCGGCGGAAGCATCTGCTTTGTGACCATGCTCTGTACTGTACTGCCCGAACTTAAGAAGATGGAGAAGTAACTGCTTTTTCTTTGCGATTCAGATAAATAAAGAATCCCACATTCAAAATAATTCCTGTCACAGTTGCCACTGGTGCGGCCAGACCAATCTTGGTCAGGCTTGCATTTGGCTGGATACTCATATAGTATGCCAACGGCAATCGAACCAGAAGTGTCTGGACCAGTCCCTGGATCATAACCCAGACGGTCTTATTATTTCCATTGAAATAACCAATCATACTGAACAGAATTGCAGTTACGATTGTCTCCGGTGCAAAACCTTTCAGATAGTCAAAGGCATTCTGGATAACTGAGGCGTCGGTTGAGAAAATACCTGCGACTACATCCCCTTTAAACATCACAAGCACAAATACCAGGCATCCAACCACCAGTCCCACTCCGATTCCGGTAAACATGGACTGTTTTGCACGTTTTTTCTTTCCTGCACCTACATTTTGGGATACAAAGGACGCCATGGACTGCATCAGTGAACTTGGTACGAGCATTGCAAAGTTAACGATCTTGCAGGCCACCCCATATCCGGAAGAGGCTTCCAGACCAAGCCGGTTGACAAAGGCACAGAGTGCCAGGAAGGAAAGCTGAGTCAGGAACTCCTGCAATGCAAGTGGCAAACCAATCTGAAGAAATCTCTTACATTGTGGATTCAGTCTGAAATCACTTTTTTTGATCGTAAACGGCAGATCTTTTTTGATAAGAAGAAGCACGGCAAATACAACGCTGAGCGCCTGTGCTGTAACCGTTGCAATTGCAGCGCCTGCTGCATCCATATGAAATCCGGCTACCAGGACCATATCTCCGATCACATTTACGATACATGCAACCAGTACAAAAAGCAGCGGTGACTTACTGTCTCCCAGCCCACGAAAAATTGCTGACAGCAGATTATAAGCTACAATGAAAAAGATTCCGCCACCGCAGATCCGTACATAACTGGAGGTAAGATCAACTGCCTCAGTCGGTGCCTGCATCAGTACAGAAATCGGACGTGCGAAGCACACCATTACAAAAAACAATGCTATGGAGATGATCGTAAATACAACAACGCCGCCACCTATGACAGCTCCAATTTTTTCCGGTCTTTTTTCACCAAGATAACGGGCGATCAGGACCGTAATTCCCATTGCAAACTGAACTACTACAAAGGTTACCAGGTTCAGCACCTGGCTTCCGGTGGAAACTGCTGAAAGCCCTGATGTGGAACCAAATCTACCTACGACCAGGAGGTCAACTGCACCATACGCAGCCTGCAGGATCAAGGCTCCAAGAACCGGCATCATAAATGCAACCAGTTTTTTCAGGATGCTTCCCTGGGTAAAATCTGCCCTATCATTTGTCATACTCCTTCCTCCTCTCACACATGATCTGATAGAATTTCTCAATAGTCCGGATCATACAATCCGCATCTTCCTCAGAAATGTCACCAAGAGAACAAGCCAGTTCACTGAAATAATCCTGATCATATTTCCGGGACAGCTTTTTTCCTTCTTCGGTGATGGATATGTATGTGACACGTCCATCCTCCTTAGATGCAAACTTATGAAGATAGCCCTTCGCTTCCATCTCTTTTACTGTTCTGGTCACACCCGGGCGCGGCAGATTCATTGCATCACTGATATCCGAAATCTTTACCTGAACTCCCTGCTTTTCCAGTTTCTGGATCGTATCCATATACTGAATATAAGACGGCATGACTCCCTGCGGAAGTGGAGGAAGTAATTCCCGTATTCGTTTTGCCTGATAACATGCATCAAGCATTCTCTTAACTTTTTCGTTTGTCATAAAAAGCTCCTATATAGTTATCTTTGATAATTACCATTGTTAATTATATAGGAGTTGGAGAAATTGTCAAGCTCTCTCTTTCGCTGTAACAAAAAACAGAACTCTGCATTACTGCCGGGTTCTGCTTTTTTCTGAATATGAATATGTTGACAAAGAAGAACATGATGCAAAACTGCTTTTCAGTGGTAAACTTCTCAAAGAATATCATGTGAACAAAGATACTGGCGAAATAGAAGAAATACAGTAAAAACAAAAGCCTTGACCACGAAACAAATGGTTAAGGCTTTTCTTTATACTATCGTAATACTAAACTTACGGCGTGATATGGTGTGATAGACCGAGTTAGGGAAAGTTGAAATCCCCAAAAGGTAATACGGGTATCACTTATGGAGAGTTATGGAGAGATAGGGCGAGTGCCTGTTAATCTTTCTATAATACAACTATGTTGTTTCGTTTTCTTATCATAAAACTGTTTTTATTTTATTTCAGTTTTTTCTTCAATTCCTGAATCAGCTCAAAGTAATCTCTGTGTTTCATCTCAGGGAAAGCTTTAAGAAGTCGTCCCTGACCGAATACAGTATGATTTGTGATGGAACTGGATAACTCGTCAAACTGTGCCTGAAGTTCTGCTTTTTTCATACGGAGCATTTCAACAGTTTTTTCTTTCTGGGCAGCTGTCGTCTCAAGCAGTTCGGCTTTTGCAAGTGCTGCCTGAACCTTTCTTTCGCCAACCTTCTGCGCTGTATCAATCGTAGTCGTTGCCAGTGTATCACTAAGCTTATCACTCACAATTCTCAGATCTGAGCTGACTTTATCCAATCTGGTAAGTTTCTTATTCAATCCACGGATAACTGCTACTGTTACAATAAAGTCTGTCAGATACACTGCATATAAGATTGCTATCACAACCCACTCCCAGGTTGCCGGTGTATGAGACGCCTGATTTTCTACATATTTCTGAAAAACCTTTACTACCATAACGATTGCAAGGCCCCAGATCAGAGAGAACTCCAGGCAGATATATCCATGAAAATTCAACGGTTTATCTGAATAATCCCACCATCTTGCATGGAAACACACATCAAGCAGCCATCCTGCGATCAACTCAACCGCTGTAGCAAGAACAAATCCAAATACAAAGATCATTCCTTCACTCATCTGATGTCCACCACTTTGAATCGTATTAAGCAGGGCAAAAACAGAGAGCACACCAAAGCCATATACCGGGCAGACCGGTCCGTTCAGAAATCCTCTGTTTATTACTTTTCCAAGCGCAACTGCATGAAAAATAACTTCAACTACCCATCCTCCAAAAGAATAGACCAGGAAATACAGACATATCTGAAAATATGTCATTCCACAAATCATTGCTTATTCCTCCTCTTTCATTTTCAATACAAGTAGCTTCATTATATCAGATAATTCTGTATTTACCTATCTATATCTTAAATAATCAAAGGTTACTTACTCTATCCGCAGCATTCGATACCCAATCCCAATGTGTGTCTGAATATATTGAATTTCATTCTTATCTGATTCAAGTTTTTTACGCAAAGTTGCCATGAAAACTCTAAGAGATGCAACATCATTTTCTGAAGACCTTCCCCATATCTGTTGTGTAATATAAGTATGTGTTAACACCTTACCTACATTACGAGATAATAAGCAAAGAAGTTTGTATTCAATAGGTGTGAGATGTAACTCTTCCCCTCTCATATAAGTACAGCCGGCAGTATAATCAATTTTCAGTTCTCCATTAATAAAAACAGCCGTCTTCTGTATCTCACCAGTCTGAATAACCGCAAGCCGTCTCTGTGTAACACGTATACGTGCAAGCAATTCTTCAACTGAAAAAGGTTTTGTAATATAATCATCCGCACCTGCGTCAAGAGCCTCAATCTTATCAGAATCCTCACTTCTGGCACTGATAACAATAATCGGCATATTGGACCAGGTACGAATTTTTTTTATCACATCTACTCCTTCCATATCCGGAAGCCCCAGATCAAGTAAAATGATATCCGGATTGTGTGAAGATGCTTCCAAAATCGCTTCTCTCCCATTTTCTGCTGTAAGATATTTGTACTCATGTGTTTTTAATGTTGTTACGATCAGATTTCGTATAGGACGATCGTCTTCTACAATAAGAATTGATGTTTTATTCATTTAGTGTTACCTCACTTAACGGTAATGTAAAAACAAAAATACAGCCATGAGGATAATTATCCTTAAGTGTTAATTCCCCTTCATGTGCTTCAATAATCGAATGGCATAATGCAAGGCCCAGCCCCAAACTACGATGACTGTCAGCAATCGTAGTTTTTCCGGTATAAAACATCTCAAATATATGCGATTTCATTTCATCCGCAATCCCCGGTCCATTATCTTCTACACTTATTTGCGCTCTGCCATCTGTTCTTAATCCGCGAATACATATGGTTGAACCTTGCGGTGTATATTTTATCGCATTATCTATCAAATTAACAAGAACCTGAATGATAAGTCGAACATCCATATGTGCGAGAATCAGTTCTTCACATTCCACCTGAATCTTATAAGCATCATGCTTTCGGCTGATATGTCGCAGGGATTCTGCAATAACTTCATCGAGAAGCTGATCTGTGAATTTTATTTTCAATCTTCCATCATTTAATCTTGTGACAGATAACAGATTTTCTACAACACCAATAAGCCATTCTGCATCATCATAAATATCTGTATATATCTGTTGTTTTGTTATATCATCCAAACATCTCTCATTATTCAGCAACATATCAGCATTTCCTGAAATAGAGCAAAGCGGAGTTCTCAGATCATGAGAAATTGCTCGCAAAAGGTCTGCCCGCAGCTGTTCATTTTTCGCCAGAATAGCATTTTTTTCTTTTTCTATTGCATTTTGTGAATTTTCCATTGCAAGCGCACATTCATTGATCACAGAAAGTAAAATGCTATATTCAAAAGAATCCATTGCATCTTTTTTAACTGGTATTCCAATCACTCCGTAGACACTTTCTCCACTACGGATTGAAAGATACAAACATTTTGCACTGCTAAAATGAGTTGTTGTTACTCCAGCGCGCTGTCCATTCTCATATGCCCATCTTGCAACACACTGTTCTTCAGATGTCAGATATTCTCCATTTCTTTTATTAGTATTATTAAAGAACATCTTTCCTTCTGATAAATCATTATTTTTCACAATATATGCAACAATATCTCGATTCAACAAACGTACCAGCTGCTTACAGGTAACACAAAGAATCTCTTCACTGTTTTTCGCCTGTTGAAGTAATCTGTCCGTATCAAATAAGATCTGTGTACGAAATGCCTGTTGCTCAGATAACCGGGCATGATCTTTTAATTTGGCAGCAAGAGTTCCGGTAAGCACTGAAGATATCAACATTATTAAAAATGTCACCGGATAGCCAACTGCATATGTTTGAAAGGACATTCGTGGCTCCGTAAGAAAAAAACAAAAAAGAACAACACTTAAAAACGATCCCACCAGACCGCAGAGATAACCATCCGTTACAATAGATGTGACCAGCACGCCAAGAATATACACTGTAACAATATTGATATCTGTGAAATGAAGTTTCTGAAAAACCAGACCGATCACCGTACAACCTACAAATATTGAAAATGTCAACAAATAATCTTTTATCGATGGTTTTTCAATATATATGGGATGATGATTTTTCTGTCTTTTTGTCCACGCACTATCTTGAATATTCATATTCACTTTTGTTCTTTCACCTGGTATTCCTTCCAGTATTTTTGCTAATTGTACTCCTTCTCTTTCATCAGAAGCTTCTTTTTTACTCTCTTTAAGAAAAACACCAACTTTAGATACTATAAAAAGCCCTATACTGAACATCACAAGTACGATCAATACCAGAACTGTCTTTGCCATTCATTTATCACCTCTTGTCCCTAGATATGAAAGCATTTTTGAATTGCCTTATAATCTCCCAGCACGAGAATCGTACTTCCGGCAATAAGAACCGTATTCGGCGATACCGCTATACTGACTTCTCCCTCATTCTTTACTGCAAGAATATTTATATCATATTTTCTTCTGATATCAAGTCCTCCTACTGTTTTTCCAATCCACTCACGGGGAACTTCAACTTCAAATATTGCATGAGAAGCATCTACTTCCATATAATCAAGAATATGATCGTCTGTATAACGGATAGATGCCCATTTTGCCACTTGTTTTTCAGGATAAACCACTTTGTCTGCACCATTACGTAACAGAAATTTTTCCTGTACATCTCGCTCAGCTCTGGAGATTACCAGTTTTGCTCCCAGTTCTTTTAATAGCGATGTTGTCTCAAGTGAATTCTGAAAGCTTTCACCAATCGTAACAAAACAAATATCAAAATTCCCTATTCCAAGAGATTCCAAAAATTGAGCATCCGTGCTGTCTCCAATTTGAGCATTCGTAACAAAAGGAAGGACTTTATTTACCCGTTCCTCATTAATATCCACTGCCATAATCTCATGCCCCATCTGGTTTAGCTGCATTGCAATATGTTTTCCAAAACGTCCCAGACCAATAAGTAAAATATTTTTCATTTTTTTACTCCTTTTATCCAACTGTTATTTTTTCTAATGGCATTCTTGCACCATTATTGTTCTTTCCGGAAAATACCGCGTATATTAATGTCATTCCTCCTACTCGACCTAAATACATAAGTACGATCAATATCAAACGTGATATTATGTGAAGTCCCGGTGTAACTCCTAATGTAAGTCCTACTGTTCCTACTGCAGAAGCTGCTTCATAAAAACAAGTCAGTACCGGCAGGCCTTCATAAACACTGATCGTTATCCCCCCAAAGAAAAACAGCATAAAATACAGCATCGCTATAGTAGCCGCATTCTTTATTACCTGCCTGTCAAATCTTCGTCCAAAAGCGCCTGCGTCTTCACGGCTTCGAAATGTTGCAAACGCATTTAATATCAAAACAGCAAATGTTGTTGTCTTCATACCTCCGGCAGTCGAACTTGGCGATCCTCCTATCAACATAAGAAAGATCATAACTGCTTTCCCCGACTCTGTCATCAATGCCATATCTGCCGTATTAAAACCGGCTGTTCTCGTCGTTATTGACTGAAAAAATGAAAGTAAAGTTCGCTCTTCTCCTGAAAACATTTTAAAATCATTGGTAAAAAAGAAAATCGCCGGTAAAAAAATCAATATCGCTGTAGTCATTAAAATGATTTTACTCTGCATGCGGTAACGTTTAAATTTAAATTTATTTATATAAAAATCTTCCCATGTAAGGAATCCGATACCACCAGTTATGATCAAAAGCATAATAACTATATTCAGCCAGATATTTCTGCTGTATCCGGTCAGCGATACAAAAGTATGGTCTGTTGTACCAAGTATATCAAATCCTGCATTACAAAAGGCTGAGATAGAGTGAAAAACTGACATCCAGATTCCTTTTATTCCAAAATCACGACAAAATACCGGAAGCAATAATACTGCTCCAAGCGCTTCTATCAGAAAGGTCCCTCTCAGAATAAATTTTGTCAGCCGGACAATACCTCCTACTTTTGGTGCCGAAATAGCATCCTGCATCGTACTACGCTGCATGAGCGATATTTTTCGTCCTGACAGCATAAATACTGATACTGCAACGGTTACAACTCCCAAACCTCCAATCTGTATAAGTGCCAAAATAACTGCCTGTCCAAAAACAGACCAGTAACTGCCTGTATCCTGCACAACAAGTCCTGTCACACATACCGCTGAAGTTGATGTAAAAAGTGCCTGATCAAACGGCGTTACAACTCCACTTGCAGATGAAACAGGTAAAGTTAAAATGAGGGCTCCTATAAGGATCACCCCCGCAAAGCCTAAAATAATTAATTGAAATGATGTCAGATGTTTTCTTTTATGTAAATGCTCTGGCATAAATAACTTCTGCTCCTTTTAATAATATAGTTTGCAATGTAACTGTTCAGTACCCTCACAGTTACATTGCATTTATTATATATGCCAGAGTTCAAAGATAGTATAAGATTATCAGACTTGATATTAAGATTTTATAAAGATTTTAATTTCTTTTAATTCCACAATGGATTGCCTGCGTTGGACAGGCTTTTTTGCATCGTCCACAACGAATACACTCTGCACTGTTCGGGTTATCCACCGGGTTCACTTCCATCTGGCATGCTTTTGCACATTTTCCACAGTGAACACACTTTTCCACATCTACTCTGTAACGGTAAACAGAAACTCTATTGAATATAGAATAAAAAGCTCCCAGCGGGCAGATATACTTACAGAATGGACGATATATTATGACAGAAAGAATTATTGTGACAACAAGAATTGTATTCTTCCATATAAAAAGCCAGCCGATTGCACTGCGCATGGATTTATTCAGAAGTACCAGCGGAAGCCCACCTTCCAGCGTACCTGCCGGACAGATCAGCTTGCAGAAATACGGCGCTCCCTGTCCCATGATGTCTACGACAAACATCGGAAGCAGGACCACAAATACCATAAGGATCACATATTTTAGCTTACGTAACAACTTATCCCCGCGAAATGTCCGCATCTTCTTTGGAAACGGAATTTTATTCAGCAGATCCTGTATCAGTCCAAAAGGACAGAGGAATCCACATACAAGTCTTCCAAGCAGAGCTCCGACAAAGATCAGAAAACCAACTACATAATATGCCATTTTAAAGTTCCAGCTTCCGATCACTGCCTGAAGAGATCCAATCGGACAGGCGCCTGTTGCTCCGGGACAGGAATAACAGTTCAGTCCCGGAACACACGCATGTTTCAATTTTCCAGTATAAATTTTACCAGTCACAAATCCTGATACGCGGCTGTTGGTAAGAAACGCCCACAGTGCCTGGATCCCGTGGCGCGGCCATTCATTAATTTTCATTTTTTTATTATCCAATTCCAATACACTCCATACAGATATTGATTGCCTTTGTAAAGACTACATCCACTTCGCCCCGGTAAATTCCAAATATCATCAGGAGGATTCCCAGAATTGCCAGCGCAGGACCTATCCACTTTGAATCTGTTATTTTTTTCATCATTTTTCTTATCTTTCTGCCAGCATTGCTTTATTATTTTGAAACGTTTTCAAGTTCTTTTTCAACAATTTCTTTCCACTCATCCAGGCTATGGCTTCCGGAATATGTTTCTCCCACAATGTTTCCTTCTTTGTCAACAAAGAATGTTTCCGGGAAAGCAGAGATACCATTTAAACGTCCATTCATCATTGTTGAATCCGGGACCAGGAACGGATAGGATGCTTTTGTCTTCTCCTGAAGAACACCGGCTTTTTTCACTGTATCCTCATTCTGTTTGGCATCATCACCCACTGTATCAAGAACGACACCGACAACTCCAACACCTTTTTCCTTCATCTCTTCATAGAGTTTTTCCAGCTCCGGAATCTCATTTACACATGGAGAACACCAGGTAGTAAAAACATTCACAAGTGTAAGATCATAATCGCTGAATACTTTTTCTGTATAGTCTTTTCCGTCAACGCCTTTTGTCTCGAATTTACCAACATTTGTAGAATCACCTGCATTGCTGGTTTCCTGCGGCTGGTCAAATGCGGAAAGCTTCTGGAATGGTGTCATCTCTGTGAGTGTCACATCAATTTCTTCCACTTCTTTTTTCAGGGATTCATCTGCATCTTTATTAGTGCTCAGATAATATTTATACTTTCCATCACTGCTGCTTCCGATTTCTTTGTGTTCTGTGCAGCCTGTGATCTTATCCAGTTCTTTCTCAGAATCTTCGTCATAGATTCCAATCGCTCCAACTTTTGCAAGACTATTGTACCAGTCATCATATGCTGTTCCCATCTTGTCAACCTCTGCCTCTTTCTGCTCCTCGGTCATTTCGCTCCAGCTTATATATGCATATTTAATTGCATCTGCATTGTCATTCCATACTTCATTTGAGATCATTGCAATGGTCTGCTCTTTTATCTGTTTAAGCAGTTCCTCAGGAAGCTTCATGTTAAGTCCAAGAAATGGATATTCATAAGAATCCTGTGCCTGCACTGTTGTCTCAGATGGTTTAAAAGTGCCCTGTATAAAATCAGACGAGATTGCGTCACCATCTGCTGCAGCTGCATCTCCATCAACCACCATTCCCGCCTGATCTGCCGGAACCGCCATTGCTTCTGTACTTTCTGCTGCCATTACTGATACACTTCCAAGTGTAGATACCCCTACTATTGCAGCTACCATAAGTGCTGTGATTTTCTGTGTTCTGAATTTCATGATTTATATTCTCCCTTCGTAGTCCTTTTGTTTACTATAGTCGCAATTATAGCATCCTGTCTATAAAATTCGTGTTAAGAAATCCTGAAAATCAAAAATTTTTTCGATTTATTTTTTTACACGAATTTTATACGGAACATGATATGATAGGAAGAGATTACATCGTTACTGCTCACTTTGTTCCCAGTAACCTGATCAAAATCTGCAGAAAAAAGGAGAATGCGCATGCATATATTAGTAATAGAAGACGAAGAACAGCTCTGCCGTTCCATCGCAGAAGGGCTGCGAATGGATGGCTACGAAACCGACACCTGCCTTGATGGAGATGAAGGGCTGGAATTATGTATGACTGAAAACTATGACCTGATCCTTCTGGATCTGAATCTTCCGGGCATTGACGGATTGGATATCCTGCAGCAGTTCCGCGAGATAAATTCCTCCACCCCGGTTCTGATTCTCTCAGCCAGAGGCCAGATTGAGGACAAAGTCGAAGGTCTTGACCTGGGAGCAAACGATTATCTGACAAAACCCTTCCACTTTGAAGAACTGGAAGCCCGGATCCGCAGTCTGACCAGACGCAGATTTATCCAGGAAAATGTCTGTCTGAAATGCGGGCGCATCACATTTGATACACGCACAAGAAAGACCCACATTGATCATGAAGAGCTGTCCCTCACACGAAAAGAAAGTGCGCTACTGGAATATTTTATACTTCACCAGAATCGTATCATCAGCCCGGAAGAACTGATCGAGCATATCTGGGATGGCAGCGTTAACAGCTTCAGTAATTCCATCCGTGTCCACATTTCTTCCCTTCGCAAAAAGCTGCGCACAGCTCTGGGAAGTGATCCAATACAGAATAAGGTTGGGCAGGGTTACATTCTCATGGAGGATCTGAAATGAAAAAAGAACATACAATAAAAAATCCACTGAAGAAACTCTCTCTTCAGTGGCGGCTGACACTGATCATCACGCTTCTGATGACCGTTACCTGCATTCTCATGTACTTTTTTATCAGTAGTTCTGCTGTGACCGGAATCGAAGATCTGGGTGATTATGTCGTAAAGATCAATGAAACTGATTCCACACCTATCACCTTTAATATTAATCCAAATACTCTGTTTGCAGGACTTTCTGATCAGGTACAAACAACCAAAGATCTGTTTCGCACCAGAAGTATCATTGCAACTGCAATCATTATTCTCCTGAGCAGTGTCGGTACATATTTTATCAGCCGCCGTGCACTGCTGCCTCTGCGAAGACTCAGTAACGAAGTCAATAAAATAGAGGCCCAGAATCTTTCTGAGTCTCTTGAAGTTCCAGATACAAACGATGAGATTTCTCGTCTTACAGGCTCTTTTAATAAGATGCTTTCCCGACTGGATGATGCGTTTACAGCACAGAAGCAGTTTTCTGCCAGTGCCGCTCATGAGCTGAGAACTCCGCTTGCTGTCATGCAGACAAATCTCGAAGTTTTTGCACGCAAGAAAACTCCGACAATAGAAGAATATCAGGACATCTTTGGAATGATCCAGAATCAGACCGAACGACTTTCTCATCTATCTGAGGTCCTTCTCGATATGACCGGGATACAATCCGTTGAACGCTCTGATTTTATTTCACTGGCAGAACTCACCGATGAAGTCTGCTGCGATCTTGCCTCCATTGCTGACCAGAAAAAAGTGGAACTGATCCAGGAAGAGGGTGACTGCACCGTTACCGGAAGCTATCTTCTTCTCTACCGTGCTGTTTATAATCTTGTGGAAAATGCCATCAAATACAATCATTCTGGTGGAAAAGTAACGGTAAAAATATCTCAGACAAAAGCACTGCCTGCTGCGCATTCCAAACCAGCAGACTATGCTTTAGTCGAAGTAACAGACACTGGAATCGGTATCTCACCTGAATATCAGGAAAAAATCTTCGCCCCGTTTTTCCGCGTAGACAAATCCCGCAGCCGCGCCATGGGTGGGGCCGGTCTTGGCCTTGCCCTGGTAGCCGAGATTGCCAGACAACATGGCGGCCAGGTAAAAGTTTTGGCGAGCAGCAAAAAAGGCAGCACGATCGCACTCATGCTGCCCATAAATTCACCATTAATTGAAATTTGAACTATCATATTTATACTTTCTATAATCGAGGATTTTTTATGGATATAAACATTGAATTCGCAAGAAAAACTTCTCTTGCATATAACAGAACCTGTAAATCGCTTTGTCAGGAACTGAAATTGCCGCAGACGGCATTCGACATTCTTATGTTTCTGGCAAATAATCCCGAATTCTGCACTGCACGGGATATTGTCAAAGTCCGTAAATTAAAGGCAAACCTAGTTTCCGTCAATGTAGACAAGCTTGTCTGTGACGGATATCTGGAACGTCATGCGGTCGAAAGTGACCGCCGTAAGACCGAACTGCTCTGTACAGAAAAAGCTCAACCAATCATTGCAAAGGGCCGACAGCTTCAGCAGGATTTTATTGACCGGATCCTGACCGGCCTTGATAACGAAACGCGACAGAAATTTCTCGAGATTCTGAATATTATGGATCAGAATCTTGACAACATACTAAAAGGAGAAGCCTGAAAATGGCTTCTCCTTTTGCGTTCTACTGATACTTTTACTTTATAAAGTAATTTTTTATGACAATAAAGAAAATAACATCACTACAATTCCAAGTACGACCAGTATGATGCCAGTCGCGCGGTTGAGCGTTTTCGTTGATGCCTTATTTGCAAATACAGCAGCAATCCTTGCCCAGATAAAGGTAAATACGATACAGAGAATCCATACGGTCACATCTGGCATTCCACCGATCGCAAAATGAGATGCCGCTCCGGTAAATGCCGTGAAAGCCATGATAAACACACTGGTTCCTACAGCTGTTTTCAGCTCATATCCAAGCACAGATGTCAAAATCAGCAACATCATCATTCCACCACCGGCTCCGATAAATCCACAGATAAATCCAATCAGAACTCCACACACGATTGACTGAATTACACGTTTCTTTGCTGATACATTCTGCATGCTCTCTTTCGTTGTCATGACCGGTCTTACAATAAATTTGATTCCAAGAAGGAAGGTCATGAATACTGAAAAGTTCCCCATCGTGGCTGACGGTACAAGACTCGATACGTAACTTCCAACTACGGTAAAGGTCAGTACACTGATCATCATGATCACACCGTTCTTAATATCCAGATTCTTATTCTTTCCATATACATACGCGGATACCGCACTTGCCAGTACATCCGATGACAAAGCAATACCTACCGCCATATAAGGATCCATCCCAAGAAATGTGATGAGCATGGGACTGATCACAGCTGCAGCACTCATACCTGCAAAGCCCGTTCCAAGCCCTGCTCCCATTCCTGCAAAAAATGTGACGATCACCGTCCATAAAATCTGCATGTTTTTTCTCTCCTTTATTTAATTCTTTTTTGAATAGTTCAATTTTGAATCATTATAGCATAAGGAGAGAATATTGCAACCAACCTCTATTTATTCTTTTTCATAAAGGAATTCTTCTGGCAGCACCACTTTGAAATCTTTTGTAAGAGCACTGAAGTTATTCGGCTGGATCGTCTGCATTTTATGTGGTTTGCAAAGACTTTTTTTAAATGATCACAAAGCCACATCTCATTGACAATCTCCATATAAAAGGGGTACACTCACAGATATGAAATAAAAAAGGAGTCACAAAAATGGAATTACAGAATGGAAGACCTGAAACCACATCAGGAAGACTTGATAAAGAAATTCGTGTCTATGATCTGTTGGATAAACTTGGCATAGCTTACCAGCGTGTAGACCATGAAGCAACTATGACTATGGAAGCCTGCGAAGAAGTTGACCGTATTCTGGGCGATGACACTACTATATGTAAAAATCTTTTTCTCTGCAACCGGCAGGAGACAAACTTTTACCTTCTTCTGATGCCAGGTGACAAACCATTTAAGACCAAGGATCTGTCAGCACAGATCAACTCTGCCCGCCTGTCCTTCGCTAAACCGGAATATATGGAAAAATATTTGGACATCACTCCGGGATCTGTCAGTGTGATGGGACTGATGAACGATCATGATAAGAAAGTACAGCTGCTGATTGATGAAGATGTCATGAAAAATCCTTACTTCGGATGTCATCCTTGTATCAATACTTCAAGTCTCAAATTCACGACTGAAGACCTCAAAAACAAGATCATTCCTGAACTTGAACACGCACCGCTCATGGTAAATCTTCCAAATCCGGAAGCTCAGAATTAAATAACACTTTAAAAATGAAAAAGGATTTTCTTTTATGAAAACACAACTGAATTACGCAAAAATCTTTATGGAAACAGTCATACTGACCGTTGCTGTCGCGATCATTGCTGCTGCGGTATATTTTTTCCTGGTACCAAGCCATACCTCTGTCAGCAGTATCTCCGGTCTTGGAATCGTACTGTCCAACTTCATCCCACTTCCGCTGTCTGCGATCACGATGATTCTGAATGTCATACTTCTGATTATCGGCTTTCTTACCTGCGGTCGGGAATTTGGTGTAAAAACCGTATATACCAGTATCATGCTTCCTGTTTTTCTTGGTTTATTTGAAAAAATCTTCCCGAATTTCGAATCTATGACCAACAGTCAGGAACTGGATGTTCTCTGCTATATTCTGGTCGTCAGTGTAGGTCTGAGCATTCTCTTTAACCGGAATGCCTCTTCCGGTGGACTGGATATTGTCGCAAAGATCATGAATAAATACCTGCATATGGAACTTGGAAAGGCCATGTCCCTTTCCGGTATGTGTGTTGCACTTTCCGCTGCTCTGGTCTATGACAAGAAAACTGTTGTTTTAAGTATTCTTGGTACATACTTCAATGGTATCGTACTGGATCATTTTATTTTTGACCACAATATCAAACGGCGTGTATGTATCATTACCAAAAAAGAAGAAGAACTTCGTAACTTCATCATTCATGAACTGCACAGCGGTGCTACTGTTTATGAAGCATACGGGGCCTATAATATGCAGAAACGAAACGAGATCATCACGATCGTAGATAAAACAGAATATCAGAAGCTAATGAATTTCATCAACCATGAGGATCCTCTCGCCTTCATCACAGTTTATAATGTATCTGATATGCACTATCAGCCTAAAGTCTGATTCGTCACAAGATTGGTGCACATTCCCCGGCACAGCGGAGTAATTGTTACTGTTCACTCCGTTCACAGCAACTTGGTCAAAATCCATTCCAAATCACCTTCGGTGATGGGATTTTGCCCCGTATGTCTCGGGATTTTGCCATATTTATGGCAAAACACCTCGCGGGATACTACCCTGTGAACAGTTACGAGTAATTTCCTATTGCATAAGAAAACCGCAGCTCCTGTACGTAATTCTATACATACCGGATACTGCGGTTTTTGTCATTTCTTTCTTATTTTACATGGAAATCCATCCAAATGCATTTGCCACGGAGCTGAGCAGGATAACGACTGCAAAGATCGGACAGAGATATTTAATCATAAAATTGAAAATCCTCTTTCTCTTAAAGGATCCACCTTCAAGCATAACTTCTTCTTCAATCTTCTTCACACCAATCACTCTGGAAACCAGAAGACAAGTCGCCAGTGCTGCGATCGGCATCATAACAGAGTTTGTCAGGAAGTCAAAGAAGTCCAGAAACTGCATTCCTATAATCTTCACAAATCCAAGTGGACCATATCCCAGTGATGAAAGACTTCCCAGCACGATCATGATCACACCTACAACCAGTGTTGACTTCTGTCGACACCATTTCAGTTCATCCTGAAAAGTAGATACTGCACTCTCAGTCAGTGCGATGGAGCTCGTCAGTGCAGCACAGAGCACCAGTACAAAGAACAGGATTCCTACCGGAGTTCCAAGTCCCATGCTTGCAAAAACCTTCGGGATTGTAATAAACATCAACGACGGTCCAGCCTGCAGTGTATCTGGATTACCACCGGAAAAAGCAAAAACTGCCGGAATAATCATCAGACCTGCCATGATTGCAATTGCGGTGTCAAAAATCTCAACATTTGTTGTTGATCCTTCAATTGAAACATCTTTCTTCATATAAGATCCAAATGTTACCAGAATACCCATTGCGATAGACAACGAATAGAACATCTGTCCCATCGCTGCTACTACGGTCATCCATGAGAAATTCTCAGGATTCGGAATCAGGAAATACTTCACACCTTCCAGTGCCCCCGGTCTGGTCACAGAATAGATTGTGATCAATATGGATAAAAATACCAGGATTGGCATCATAAATTTCGATACGCGCTCTACACCGTTTCGAACTCCGGCGTAAATGATTCCTATGGTAAATAATGCAAATACCAGAAAACAGACTTCTGTGGAAACTCCATTTGAGATAAACTCTGAAAAATATCCGTCTGTCGCCAGCTTCTGGCTGTTTCCTTTTACATACTCAACCAGGTATTTGATAACCCATCCACCGATTACAGAATAATACGGCACGATCAGAATCGGAATGACTGCATTGATCCATCCACCCAAAGACAGCCATTTTGATTTGCCAAACTTGCCAAAGGCTCCTACCGGACTCTTCTTGGTCATACGTCCGAGAGCTGTCTCTGCCACGATCATAGAATATCCAAACGTCAATGCCAGAATAATATAGATCAGTAAAAAAATTCCGCCACCGTATTTGGCTGCCAGATATGGAAATCTCCATATATTTCCAAGTCCAACCGATGCACCGGCAGCCGACAGTACAAATCCAAGTCTGCCGGAAAACGTACTTCTTTCATGATGATGTTGTTCCATAAAATATACCTTTACTGTTTACTTTCTTACAGCAACCCTTTCCTCATCCAATATTCTCGCTAAATTATCAGCTTCTTATAATGATAACATGGTTTTTATATGACAGCAATCAATAAAAAATCGCAGTAAACTTACACCGTATTAGTGTGGTAAAGGTTTACTGCGACTTTTCTATATTTATTTAATTCTCTTCAATTCATATTTTCTGGTTCCAAGTCCGACCTTCTCTGCCTGATCCAGAGTTGCTTTCCATTCGACGTTTGGATTGGAATCTTTGAAATGATCGTGGTGACAATGCCATCCAGGTTCTGCCAGATGTTCTCCGAGCTGGCTGTTCTCAAGCGGTGTGGCCTTCAGGCAGGCATCTGCACATGCCTGATCCAGTGCAACCGGGTCAAAGCTTGCGAACATTCCGATATCCGGAAGGATCGCTGCATCGTTTTCTCCATGGCAGTCACAGTTCGGGCTGATATCCTGAACCAGTGCGATATGAAAATGTGGACGACCATGACAGACTGCCTGTGCATATTCTGCCATCTTGCGGTCAAGAAGTTCATTTGCGCTGCTGTTCGGATTGTATACAGCATCAAAACTGCAGGCTCCGATGCAGCGTCCACAGCCCTTACATTTATCATAATCGATCACAGCTTTTTTGTTTACATAAGTAATTGCGTCACTTCCGCATTCTTTTGCACAACGACGGCAGCCACGACAGACTTCTTCATTGATTGCAGGTTTTCCACTTGCATGCTGCTGCATTTTTCCTGCACGGCTTCCGCAGCCCATACCAATATTCTTGAGTGCACCTCCAAATCCAGTTGCCTCATGGCCTTTGAAATGAGTCAGGCTGATAAAGATATCCGCATCCATGATTGCATGTCCGATAAATGCTGTCTTACAGTACTCTCCATTTACAACCGGAACTTCCACTTCATCTGTTCCTCGCAGTCCATCTCCGATGATAATCTGACAGCCTGTTGTAATGGTGTTAAATCCATTCAGATTCGCACAGTCCAGGTGCTCCAGTGCATTCTTTCTGCTTCCCGGGTACAGTGTATTGCAGTCCGTCAAAAACGGCATCCCCCCTGCTCCTTACACAGATCTGCAACTACTTTTGCATAATTTGGACGAAGAAAAGCCAGATTCCCCAGTTCGCCAAAATGCATCTTGATTGCTACAAATTTCCCATCCATATCAATATCCTTGATACCGGCTGCGATACATAATTTTTTCAGCTTATCAAGCCGGCTTGTTCCTACAGGACAACGAAAATCTGTAAAATAAACGGTAGGTTTTTCCATTTTAATCCCTCCTGAAGATAGTTTACCGTAAGTTAGCTCACAGTCACGATTTGTCTTTACAAAAGGATACCACTTCAAGTATACTTGAAGTCAAGGAGGTTTTTATATGAAGACATATAGCATTCGTGAAATATCTGAGCTTTTTTCCCTTCCGGCTTCTACACTTCGTTACTATGAAAGCGAGGGCTTACTCACTGATGTAGCAAAATCCTCTTCCGGTCAGCGGATCTACACAGAAAAACATATTGAACGTCTCAACTGTATTAACTGTTTTAAGCGTACCGGTATGACAATTCCGCATCTTCGAAAATTTTTTGAATATGAGACAGATGAGGCGCAACACATTGACGACATCATCCACCTTCTGGAAGATCAGGAAAAACAAGTCGATGAGAAACTCCGGCAACTGGAGAAAGATTCTGCACATGTTCATCACAAAGTAGAACACTACAAAGCAATCAAACATGCACTGGAAAATAATCTGCCACTGCCTGTGTGGGAAGAACTCTAAATTCAAGAATGCCTCTGCAATCCTGCTGCGACACAAAAGAACAGAAGCCTGCAAAAGACTTCTGCTCTTTTGTGATTAATAATTCTATAATTTTTTAGTTGTTGATTAATGTTCTCTCTCGTATTCTACGATACGATCTACTTTCTTTCCTGATCTTTCATTATATACATAAGTTTCTTTCAGATATGCTTCGATCATAACTTCAGCTTTCTTGTATCCAGTTACCTGACTGCCGATCGTAATGATATTGCAGTTATTGCTCAGGCAGGCTCTCTGTGCGGAGTAGGCATCTCCTACAACAGCTGCATAAGCACCTTTTACTTTGTTTGCTGCAAGCATAACACCGATTCCAGTTCCGCAGAACAGGATTCCACGGTCAAATTTCTTAGCTGCTACATTTTCGGCAACCTCAATTGCAACATTTGCATAAATCGGGTCTGTACTTCCAAAATCAGTTACTTCATGTCCCAGACTCTCAATGAAAGGAATGAGCTGCTGTTTGAATTCTTCTGCGTTTGGATCACAACCTACTGCGATTTTCATTTTCATTCCCTCCCGTTAGTCTAAGTTCTCTGCAATTCCGTCAGCCATTGCTGTGAGAATGATACAGCAGGAAACACTTCCTGCATCCAGAACACCTCTGGATCTCTCACCAAGACGACTGGAACGTCCAAATTTGGCAACCATATCTTTTGTGGATTCCATACCCTTTTTGGCTGCTGCTTTCATCTTTTCCAGTGCTTCCGGGAAATCTGTACCAGCTTCCGCTGATTCTTTGAGAGAATCTACTGCTGGAGATAAAGTATCTACCAGTGTCTTGTCTCCAACCTGTGCTTCTACAATCTCCTGAAGTCCTGCCAGACCTGTTGCAAGCATATTGGCAAGATCTTTGACTGTGATCTCTTCAAGCTCCATTCCTTCATCTGCACTGTCCATAAAGATCGTTCCATAAATTGGTCCCATGGAACCACCGATCTGTGAAAAAAGGATATTTCCAAGATTGCTCAGTCCTTCAGCAAAAGTAAAAGATTCTTCGCCATACTGTTTGCCGAATAACATAAATCCCTTATTCATGTTCATTCCATGGTCGCCATCGCCGATCAGACCATCAACTTCTCCCAGATAATCTTTATTTTCGTGAATTGCATTCACCATTTTCATTAAAACAGGATTACCCTTTGCATTCTTAAATGTACTCATTTCTTTCGAACCTCCCATTATTTCTGGCACATTCCCATAGTATTTACCGGCATGTCGATCAGCTCTTTCAGCTCATCATCCAGTTTCATGACAGTCAGAGTAGCGCCCATCATATCCAGAGATGTGAAATAGTTTCCTACATAAGATTTGTGGATCTTGATGCCTTTTGCACTGATCAGTTTCTCAACCTCATTATACAGTACATACAGTTCCATAACCGGTGTGGCACCCAGTCCTGAAACAAGAACAACTACTTCGTCCCCTTCTACGAATGGATAATCCGGAAGAACGATATCTACCATACGCTGTGCCATGTGCTGTGCATCTTCCAGTTCACATACTTCGATTCCAGGTTCACCATGATGTCCGATACCAACTTCCATGGTTCCTTCTTTGATCTCGAAGTTTGGATGTCCAACTGCCGGAAGAGTACATGGGGTAAGTCCGATTCCAACGCTTCGTGTATTGTCAATTGCTTTCTGTGCTGCTTCGATGACTTCATCCAGAGTTCCGCCTTTCGCAGCCTTTGCGCCACCGGCTTTCCACATCAGGATCTCTCCGGCTACGCCTCGTCTCTTTTCTCTCTGATCCTTCGGAGCAGATGCAACGTCATCATTTGCCACAACTGTTTTAACTGTGATTCCGGCTCTCTTTGCCATCTTTACAGCCATCTTTACGTTCATGTTGTCGCCTGAATAGTTTCCGTAGAGGCATGCTACACCTTTCCCCTGATCAGTTGCCTTAAAAGCATCCAGGAATGCGGCTGCTGTAGGAGAAGAACAGATTTCTCCAACGGCTGCTGCGTCACACATATTCTCTCCGACATATCCGATAAATGCCGGCTTGTGTCCGGATCCACCGCCTGTTACAACACCAACTTTACCTTCCGGAATATTTTTAGCTTTTACAACTCTCGGGTTCTCAGTTGTTTCAACGATATCTGCATGGACTTTTAAAAATCCTTCTAACATCTCATCAACAATATTATCTGGATCATTCATTATTCTCTGCATGGTCTCATCCTCCAAATTGACTGAATTACTCGTTATACATCTCTACGTCTACATCAAGCATCTTACAGATCATCTTCAGTTCATCTACATGGTCGCCATAAACTGCATGACAGTGGTTTGCACCAAAACGATCAAGGAAGATATTATGATCAAATGGAAGTTTTGCAAATACATGCGGCCATTCCATAGTTGTAAGTTTTTCTCTTTCTTTTGGAAGTTCCACAAATTCGCATGGAATGATGGTCATGTAATATCTTTCTTCGTTGCCACGTTTTCTTCTGCAGAGCCTTGCAATGGTCGCTTTGCCAGGTTTGGTCTGCAGATTTACATGACATCCACCGCCCGGATAGAGGTCAAGTGCCGGATAAAGAGTAACTTTGGCAAGGTTTTCTTTGAAATCATCGCTTGCTGCTGCATACCATGTGGACTGTGAACCACAGTTACAGAACTCCATAACACCATTTTCCTGATCCCAGTGACGTACATCCATGAAAATTGCCGGATCACCTGTCAGCAGGTTGAGGATCTGCATTGTCAGAGCTGCATCAGAGTCAGCTTCACATGCACAGACAAAAGGCTCTTTTGCTCCGTCCCAGTCATATGGATCATTCAGGAATGCTGCACTCAGACACTGTGTACAGTAATGTGCACTCATTTCATAATGACATTTCACACCAATGAAATCCAGTTCATTCTCTTCGATAATCTTCTTTGTTGCTTCGTAATGACGAATCTGAGTTTTAAGTTTCTCCGGTGTAAAGGATGTTCCGTTAAATTCAATCTTACCAACATTGTCTGTCAGCCATTTATATGCTTTTTCAACCTGAGCTTCATCAACTTCTTCTGCTTTACGAACAATCTCAAGCTGATCGATATGCTCTACATCTACGCCAAATTTTTCCTGCCAGTCCTGCATGGAAACAGTTGTGCTGTACATTCCAAGGCTTCGTCCACCGATCAGACCATATTTCTGTCCGCTCAGTCCACTTACAACCTTTGCACATTTTGCAAAGGTAACGATCTTCTCAAGGACTTCTTTCTCGTTAACATCACCTGCTACACGGAAGTGCTCGATTCCTTCGTGATCCAGACCGCCGCCTGCTGCAAGCATGGAAACCATACCCGGCCAGTCAGGATTGAATGGTGCTGCAAGAAGGAAAGGTCCTTTGCCATATCTTGCTGCGATAACACTGAATACAGGGAAAGCAAATACGCCGTATGCAAATACTGTGGCATCAACCCCTTTTGCCTTTAAGTCTTCTGCATAGCTCTTTGCTGTCTTATCACTATGTACGATATCCTCTGCAACTACGACTTCAACACGTCCATCTTTCTTTAATGCTTCTGCGATTGCATCTACCTGAGCCTGAACGATTGGCTTCAGCATCTCATGTGCTGCTTTGTCTCCATCTGAAAATCCTAAAATTCCAAGTACTGGTTTTCTCATTTTTGTTCCTCCTTAATCTTAAATTCCTTCTCCGCTTCTATTTCATCTATGAAATATTTATATCATATATGAAATTCTACTTGAATATTATCATAAAAACTGTATAATGTCAATATAGGGGTAAATGAAATCGCTTATAATTGGAAAAAAATATCAAAAACTTACAACGGGAGGATTTTATCATGAATGTACAAAACTCAGTTGTTCCAGCTCTGGAACGTGCTCTGAACATCATCGAATACATTGCAGCTCACAGCGAGCCAGTCACCCTCAAACAGATCACGACAGATCTCTGTATTCCGTCCGCTTCTGCCTTCCGCCTTATCAAGAATCTGGTTTCCCGCGGATACGTTTCGGAGAATTCCGGCGCACACATGACTTATAGCCTGGGTTCCAAATTTATGAGTATTGCCTCTGCTTATGAGCGTAATTCCTCTCTGCATCTGGCAGCCAAACCAGTCATGCTCTCTCTTGCCTCCCAACTGGGCCAGACCGTTCAGCTCGGTATCTGGAAGAACGGAGTTCTGATCTATATCGACCAGGCATTTTCATCTGCACCTTTGAGCGTCACCGCTCCTCTTTACGAGCCGGTCTCGATCAACACAAGTGCCTCTGCCAAGATTACACTTCCTCTGTTACCGGAAGAAGAACGTACAAATGCAATCGATGCCTGTGATTTTCGCAGACTAACCGACAACACGATCACAGATAAAACCGTCTTTATGGAAGAAGTCCGCAAAAGTCATGAGCAGGGCTACGGATTTGACAACGAAGAATTTGCAGTTGGAATCGGCTGCCTGGCAGTTCCAATCTATGATAATGTCAAAAACTGTATCGGCTCTCTCGGAATCACCGGCTCTATTCAGGCATACCAGAAAGAAGACATGTTTCAACATATGCTCTCTGTCCTGCGTGAAGCTTCTTCCAGAATAACCCAAAATCTCATCCAGTAAGTTTTCTGTTACACACATATTTAAAAACAGCCATAGCTGTTCCGGGAATCCACAGATATCTCCGGAGGCTATGGCTGTTTCTCTTTATATCTGTGTATAAAGCTGTTTCATAGTTTCGCGTATCATCTTATATTTCTTGTATTTTTCGTCATAAACAGCATGCTGCTCGTCTCTCGTGTAATGCTTCTTTGAGATGCTGATAAACTGCTCTGCCGCTTCTTTATAACTGCTGTATACCCCATCTGCTACCGCACAGATCATTGCCAGTGCAGAGATTCCTGCATCCGTATTTTTCAGGATAGAAACATCACATCCCAGAATATCTGCTTTCAGCTGCATAAAGAGATCGGATTTGGAGCATCCGCCAGCTGCTACCAGTCTCTCAACCGGCAGGTTTGATGACTTCATGATTTCAAGACAGAAGCGAGTCTCAAAGCTTAAACCTTCCAGCAGTGCCCGATAAAGGATCTCTCTGGTCGTACCAACTTCCATTCCAAGGAATACTCCAAGGGAGCGGTTCTCTGCATCCATAAGATTTGCTCTGGTCAGGTACGGCAGGAAAAAGACCTCTCCGGCATCCTCTGCACAGATTTCATTCAGCATATCATACACACTCTTTGACGATGTCTGTACACTCTTCAGATCTTTGGCAAACTGGCTGGCGAACCATCTCAGACTGGTTCCATGCGTATGCTGTCCAACCGGAACCATATAAGTTCCCGGGACAATATACGGTTCCAGACATACATCCAGATTCCAGAAATCATCCGTCAGTCTGTCCTGATCCACAACCAGATTCAAGCTCTCTGTAGAGCCCTCTCCTGCTGCCACATCACCTCCCGTTGTACATCCAGCGCCCAATGTGGCCGCACATTGATCATGACACCCTACAACCACCTTTACAGTCTCGGGAAGCCCGGTTTCTTTCGCAAGCTCCGGTCTGATATTTCCGACAATCGTACCAATCTGCACAATCTTCGAGAAGCGCTCCAGCGGAACATGGAAAGTATTTCCAATCTTTTCGGACCACTCCAGTTTCTTTACATCCATCATCCATGTTTTGGATGCTGTAGACTGAGAAACCATCTTCTGTCCGGAAAGCATAAAAGTAATATAATCTTCAAACAAAAAATAATGTGCTGTTTTTTCGAGAATCTGCGGCTCATGTTTTTGCATCCACAAAAGCCTGTTCAGGCTGTAAAACATTCTTGGCGGCAGACCGGTGATCCGATGCATCTCATCGGTTCCAATGCATTCATCCACCTGCCGCACTGTCTCCGGACCACGTTCATCCAAATACATGATACCATTGTACAAAACATTATCCGCTTCATCTACCATGACCATTGACTCGCCAATCGAGGAAACAGCTATCATACGAAGCTTACAGTCACAATTTTCCTGTGCAATATCTGCCAGAACTTCTTTTACACAATTCCATACCGTTACCGGATTCAGTTCTACTCTTCCCTTTGCCGGATATTCAAAGCTGTATTCTCTTCTCTTTTCGGTAAGAATATTTCCCTTCTGATCAAGAACGGCTGCTTTGCATCCCGAAGAACCTACATCCAGTCCAATATAACCTGCTGTCTTTTTCACCTTTTATCCTCCTGACTGCACAGACAACTATTTTATCTATCTATTTTTCGCTTTGCAGTCTTTGACATAAAATCTCTGATCTGCTCTTCAGAATGAATATGCATATGCGCACCGATAGCCTGGGAATTTAATCCACCTGCTCCACATGCGAACTCTGCACATTCTTTATGTGACATGCCCTTCAGAATACCGTGAATAAAGGAAGCCGCAAAATTATCTCCACAGCCGGTCGTGTCGATTGGTGTAACCTCATATGGATCCATAAAGAAACGTTCTTCCTTGTTCTTGAAGAAACAGCCTTCTCCACCAAGTTTCAGCATGACATTCTTTACACCATGTGCCAGGAACCAGTCTGCGATCTCATCCGGATCTTTCTTTCCTGTCATATAAACGGCTTCATCCAGACTCGGAATCAGATAATCTGTATGCGGATAAATGTTCTTTATCGCATCCGGTCCGATTCCATCCAGGTCAAAATTCGCATCTGCAAACGTACAGGCACCTGCTTCCTGTGCAATTCGGAATATCTCGGCAATACCATTTGTATCCAGTTCACCCAAAGTAAACAGGCTGGCTGCTGATACAGCTCTGGTCTGTGTAAATACACTGAAATCCACATCACTGCGAGCCAGGGTATAATCCTTACCTGGTCCAACGATAAAGTCGTGATCTCCATCAGGATGTATAAAAATCATAGATGTAAAGTTCTCACAGTCATCCTTTCTGGCAACAAGCGACACGTCTACATTTTCATCCTGCAGATCCCGATAGATCATATCTCCGATATTTCTCTTATCCAGACGGACAACTACCGAAGATTTGTTTCCAAGTCTTGACAAAACAATTGCTTCATTTACAGCATCGCCACCTGTGGTAATTGTCAGAGAATCTGCTTTAACGGTATTTGTTTCCCGCATAAAAGCATCTTTTGGTACATTTGTAGTCAGAATGTCCTGAACTGCCTGTCCAATACATATTACGTCATATTTTTTGTCCATAGTTTTACCCCATTATCCAGCTTTACAGAAAGTGCGTACCAAAAAAATCGGTACGCACTCTTTTCATTTTAAATCTCAATTCATTACTGTTTACTTTGTTCACAGCAACTCAGTCTATATATGCTTATTATAATTTAACAAGATCCAGTTTCTTAGCAAGAAAATCTGTGATTTCTTTCTGTACATACTCTGCTTCACCAATCATATCGTTGCTGCCTGCCGGCTCACATGCTTTGTGATAAGCAAGAACTGCATCATTGTAGCAATGCATAGTATCTGTGCCATAGTTAAATTTATTGATTCCACGGCTGAAAGCCTCTGCCAGCTGATCTTCCGGAATACCACTTCCACCATGAAGAACAAGCGGAACATCTGTGACCGCATTGATCTCATCAAGACGCTGAAGATCAAGTTTTGGCGGGAACGGATAATCTCCATGAGCATTTCCGATTGCGATTGCCAGTGCATCTACACCTGTTGCTTCTGTAAATTTCTTAACTGCCTCTGGTTTTGTATAGAAATCTTCTTTTTCGTTGTCATTGTTCTTTGCAAGACCAACGCTTCCAAGCTCTGCTTCTACCATAACGCCTTTGGAATGGGCATACCACACAACAGCTTTTGTTCTACGGATATTCTCATCCAGATCGTACTGGGATGCATCATACATTACTGATGTAAATCCTGCGTCGATAGCTCTCTTGATTTCTTCTTCGTCATAACAATGATCCAAATGTAAGGCAATCGGAACAGTAGCTTTTTCTGCCATTGCTTTTACCATTGCTCCAAAAGCTTCAAAAGTTGTAACTTTATTTTTTGTTGCATGTTCCGGCAAAAGCATAATCATTGCCGGTTTTTTTACTCTTTCTGCTGCTGCGATAACAGAAGCTACCATGTTGTAATCCAGACAGTTAAATGCAATAACAGATGTATTTGCTTTTTCTGCCATTTTAATCAGTTCAATACCGCTTACAAAACTCATAATCTCTGTTCCTCCTGAAAAAAATATTATTTTGTTATATTGTGGCTGATCTCCGCTATTGACGGATAGATCTGCTTATAAATCTCAAATTTTTCACGATAAATCCGGTTTCTTCTGACATCCGGTTCATAAACCTGATTTTCTGTTACCATTGCCTGAATTCCTTCTTTTATAGAAGCATATTCACCTGATACAACGGATCCCAGAATAGCACCTCCAAGTGTACCTGTCTGACGATTTTTTACTGTATAGACCGGAACGCCAAGGATATCTGCTTTGATCTGCAAGAGCTCCGGAGATATCGCACCTCCGCTTGCAACGATCTTGCGCAGCTGCAGGCCTGCGTGCTGAAGATCGTCCAGAATCACTGCCAACTCATAATTTGCGCCTTCCATAAGTGCCTTGTAAATGTCTTCTCTCTTCGTATCAAGAGTCAGACCCAAAACAGCGCCCCGTGATTCACTGTCCATATAAGGAGTTGCAGCTCCGGAAAAGTGTGGAAGCACAAACAGATCTGTAGGTTCTGTGCTCATCTTTGCATTCATCTTTGCAAATGTGGAAATGATATCTTCAGGTTTCTCTTCCTGTACCATCTGATTGACAAACCATTTGAGCAGGACACCAGATGTATTGTTCCATGCGACCGTATTATAAAGTCCGGCGACCGCAAACGGCTCACATGAAATCTGATAATTTTCAATGCTCTCGGATGATAATGCGGAGCGTTCAAGGACTGCTGTCAGCCCTTCTGTCGTACCGACTATGTTAGAACAGATTCCGGCTTCACATACACCACTTCCAATTGTATTACAGATGTGATCATGTGTACCTGTAACAATCTTTACAGATTTTGGGAGGTTTAATTTCTCTGCAAGACTGCCTTCCAGAGTTCCGGCTTCACTGCCTGCCGGAGCAGGACAGGCAAGCTTCTCTCTGTTGATTCCGCTCCACGAAAGAAGTTCATCGGACCAGTCTTTCTTATTAATATCAAATAAAAGCGTCCGTGATGCCATGGAATAATCAATTACCGCTTCATGGCAGAGACGGTAAATGATATAATCCTGGAATGTCAGAATCTTATATGCCTTATGATAGATCTCCGGCTGATGTTTCTTCAGCCAGAGAATCTTGTTAACAGAATAAAGGGTACTCATGTTGAGACCTGTAATATCTGTCAGTACTCTGATGCCAAAAGCCTCTTCTATTTCTTTTAATTCTTCTGCTCCACGGATATCTGTTCCTGTAATTCCAGGTCCGACAGGTCTTCCTTCCCGGTCAATCGGAACAATCGCTTCACCGAGTGCAGAAACCGTTATGCTTTCTACGTGCTGCCCGGAAGCTGCCTCATACAGACATTTTACTGCTGCTTCCCAGACAGCCTGGGCATCCAGCTCGCGATACCCGCCAGCCGTTTTTGAAAAACTATAACTCACCTGACCAGATCCCAGAACCGTTCCGTGTTTGTCGATCAAATCTGCCTTTGATCCGGATGTTCCAATATCAAGTCCTATATACATATATTATCTTTTGCACTCCATGAACATTGACAGTGCTTTCTTAGCACCTTTCTTCAGTTCCTCATATGCAATCTTGCTTGCCAGAACAGAGTAGTTCATCGGACGTCCCTCATGCTCTTTGATGAATTCCTTGATTGCTTCTGTTACACAGGTATCCATTGCTGTGAAATAATTGATCTTTTTGATACCTGCATTTACAGCTGCTACAACCTGATCATGTTCTGTTCCGGAGCATCCATGCATTCCAAGGTGTACGTTCTCATTTGTTACAGCTGCACGGATATCTTTGATCAGATCGATCTGAAGATCAGATTTTACACCTGCCATGTACATACCATGAACAGTTCCGATGGATACTGTCATAACGTCAACGTTTGTTTCTTCTGCAAATTTCTTTGCTTCTTCCGGTTTTGTATAGTATACGGAAAGGTCACTTAAATCAGATGCTTCCTGTCCAGGAACACATGTAGGCATGTTATTCGGCATTGCTCCGATTTCACCTTCTACAGTGATTCCAAGAGGAGCTACATCTTCTACGAATTTCTTTGTTAATGCGATATTCTGCTCAAGTGGAAGAGTAGAACGGTCATACATGATAGAAGTAAATCCTGCACGGATAGCGCGACGTGCAAATGCATCATCAAGGGCATGGTCAATATGCATAGCTACCGGTACTTTAGCTTTTTCAGCAAAAACTTTCATAAGTGGAGCAATGTCTTCCATTGCAACAACACCATATTCTGGATCACAGATGCTGTCATGTCCCTGTGCATGGTTGATGATGATCGGACAGCCAAGTTCTTCTGCCGCATCAATAACTGCACGAAGTGTTTCCAGATTCGGTGTATTCAGAGAACCGATTGCATAGTTGTGAAGTTCAGCGTCCTTGAGCATTTCTTTCATGTTTACTAACATATTCTTTTCCTCCTGCTTTTGAAAAAATTATTATTGATCATAAAGTTCCAGCAGCCCTCTGCATGGAACAGGGGTCCTTACTCTCGTTCGCTTTCAATTGCCTCACAGGTGAGTCGGAAGCATTCGCTGGCTTCTTCTTTCATACTGTTTGTAATCAGAATATAAACGCAATCCAGCATGACCATCTGTGCTACTGTCGCACAGGAAGGTTCAAAACCGAAACTCGTTTCTTCATTACTGGAAGATACAAGCATGATGTCACAGATTTCTTCCAACGGAGTTCCTCGATAACCGCTCACACCGATCACAGTTGCATGTCTGGAAGAAGCAATTCTTAAATTCTTAAGAACCGTTCTGCTCTTTCCATAAGTGCTGATTCCCATGACTACATCACCTTTTTTCATAAGCGAAGCAGCCATTGCCTGTTCATGAGAGTCACTGTAAATAGTGCATGAGATTCCCAGTCGATGAAGTCTGTGCTTCAGGCTTCCGGCCGTAACTACAGATCTGCCCTGTGCAAATATCCACAGCTGTCGGCTTTTTACAATCAGATCTGCAATCTTCTCGATAGCTTTACAGTCAAGGATTGATAACGTATCCACAAGACACTGGATATTCGTATCAAAAATCTTCTGACTGATCTGATAGACATCATTCATATTGTCTACACCAGCGTATCCTCGAATCCTTTCATGATTCAGTATGTTACTCTTGACCATTTCCGCCTGAAATTCACGGTAATTTGCACAGCCAAGAAATTTGACAAATCTTGAGATTGTTGCCTCACTGACCTTACTCTCTTTTGCAAAGTTACCTATTGATAAACCTTCTACTCTGTCTGGGTTCTCCAATATGTATCTTGCGATGCGGGTCTGCGCAGGATTCATCTGCTGCATCTGTGATTTGATGTTCAGAATAATCTCTGAATTTGCACTTACTGGACCTTTTTCATTCATCGTTTTTCCTCCTTCACATCTTACTGTAATGATGAAAAACAATACCTGTATCGAAAACGATCGATATGCCGAAGAAAGAAACTTCCTTTCTCGTTTCATTTCTTCATGAAATTATCTTACCTCATCAGCAGTATTTTGTCAACATATTTTCATGTGATATTCTATTATTTTTATAAAATATAATCTCTTTCAAACGCTTGTAAAATAAAGGTTTTTCTATATTTTATACTATATAGTATACCATAGTTTCATTATCAGGTCATTTAATTCCTCTGCATTTATCCTATTATATATGAAAATAATTTTCACAAAAGAAGAAAGTTGCGATGAAAAATACTTTCATATAGTAAAAGGGAAATTACAGCATATCTCAGCTATAACTTCCCTTATAAACAGTTTCAGTAATTATGTATTATTCGCTGCGAGACTGCATCTTTTTCTGTCTCATCATGTCTACGTATACAGCTAACAGGATAATAACACCTTTTACAACATACTGCCAGTTGGAGTCTACGTGCATCAGTGTCAGACCGTTGGAGATAACGCCAATAACCATAATACCGATCAGAACACCACCAGTATTACCAACACCACCATACATACTTGTTCCACCAAGTACGCAGCCTGCGATGGCATCGGTCTCAGCACCGATAGAGGTACTTGGCTGGCCGGATGCAAGACGTGCTGACAGTACGATTCCTGCGAAGGAAGCAAGGAAACCACTGATTGTCCATACAATAATTTTTACTTTTTTGATATTAATACCAGAAAATTGTGCTGCTGTTTCGTTTCCACCAACTGCATAAATATAACGTCCAAGTTTTGTTTTATTTAACAGCATATACTGAAGGAAGAAGAAAATCAGCATATAAATAATTGGATACGGAACTACGCCAAATGCAAGACCTGTACCAATCTTAGGAAATGTAGTGTTGGAATAAAGCGGTACAGGCTGTCCGTTCGCGATCAGGTATGCAGCTCCACGAAGGATACTCTGCATAGCCAGTGTAACTACAAATGGATGGATACCTGCATAAGCAATGATCGTACCGTTGATAGCTCCAACTATAAGACCAAGAACAAGACCAATGATGATAGCAACTATCATCGGGATTCCAAAACGTTCCATACATACAACTACGAGACATCCGGAGCAGGCGATCATCGCACCTGCGATAAGGTCGATACCACCTAACATGATGGTAAGCATTACGCCAAGTGCCAGGAAACCGGTTGTTGAGATTGTTCTCAGGATTGTCAGCCAGTTGTTTAATGTCATAAAGCTGTCTGTTGCGATTGTCAGTACAACGCACAGTGCGATAAAAGCGCCAAGGATACCAAGGTTTGCATTCAGATATCTTGCAATTGGTCCCAAAACTTTATGATCGTCATATTTGCTTAAATCAATTTTTTTATTCATGTCATTTCTCCTCCGCAAATACATAGTGCAAAATTCGCTGCTGATCGAATTCTGATTTATCAAGTTCACCACTGATTCGACCGTCACTCATGATAATAAGTCGATCACACATATTTACAATCTCAGGCATTTCTGACGAGATCATAATGATCGCCATACCCTTCGCTGCAAGGTCATTCATGATCTTATAAATTTCTGCCTTTGCTCCGACATCGACACCTCGTGTTGGTTCATCCAGAATCAGGATATCCGGATCAGATGCAAGCCATTTGGCAAGTACGATCTTCTGCTGGTTACCACCAGACAGGTTTCCTGCTTTCTGCTGACCAGAAGGAGTCTTGATTGCAAGAGAAGTAATTCCATTATCTACAATTTCTTTCTCTTTCTTCGCATTTACGCGAAAATGTTTCATAAATTTATTAAGGACGGAAATCGTCATATTGAATGCGATCGTATTTTTCAGAATCAAGCCTTCCAGCTTACGGTTCTCAGGTACAAGGGCAACGCCTCGCTCCTGGATCTTCATTGTTGGAAGTTTACTGACATCCTCGCCCTTTACATAAACAGTTCCGCTGTCTCTCGGATAAAGTCCCATAGCTGCTTTGACAAGTTCGGATCGTCCGGCACCAACCAGACCATAAAATCCAACGATCTCGCCTTTTCTTACCTTGAAGCTGCAGTTCTTTACACGAATACCGGAATTAATATTTTTCACTTCAAAAACTACTTCCCCAGGTTCATTGAATGTTCTGGTATAGTAGTTATCCAGTGCACGACCAACCATCATAGATACCAGTGTATCTCGGTCGCTTTCTTTTGTAATGATCGTTCCTACGTATCCACCGTCTCGCATAACACATACCCGGTCAGTGATCGTAAAAACTTCTTCCAGTTTGTGTGAAATATAAATGATACCGATTCCACGGTTTTTTAATTTTCTGATCATCTCAAACAGGGAATCTACTTCACTCTCTGACAGGGAGGAAGTCGGTTCATCCATGATCAGAAGTTTCATATTCAGTGAACAGGCTTTTGCAATCTCAACCATCTGCTGACGGCCAATACTGAGCTTGCAGAGCATGGTTGCCGGATTAACATCCAGGCCTACCATACCCAGCCACTGTTTCGCTTCTTCATACATTTTTCTCTTATCAACCATTCCTGCTGACATACGCTCTCTTCCAAGGAAGATATTCTCAGCAACAGAAAGATAAGGCACTAACGCGATTTCCTGGTGAATAAATGCAACCCCTAAGTTCTGAGCATCCACTACATTTGTAATCTTTGCTTCTTTGCCATCTATGGAAATGGATCCACTGTCAGGAATATACACTCCTCCAAGAACATTCATCAGGGTAGATTTTCCAGCTCCATTTTCTCCCAGAAGCCCAAGAACCTCTCCCTTGTATAACGTAAGCTGTGCATCATCGAGTGCCTTAACACCAGGAAAAGTCTTTGTAATGTTCTTCATTTCAACTAAAGTCTCAGGCATTTTCTCACCTCTGTTTTTAAGAGTAGCAGCCCCAGATTCGAGGCTGCTACCACATTTTTCAAGCTTTATTATTCGGTTTCAGGATGTTAAATCTTACTGCCATCCATCTGTGCCGTAGTCAGCTACGTTATCAGCAGTTACAATGAATGTATCAACAGCTACATCTTTGCTTACTTCGTTGCCAGCTAATACGTTGAATGCTGCACACATAGAATCATATCCAAGGCTTTCCGGAGACTGAGCACCAGTACCTTCCATCTGTCCTGCTTCGATCATCTTCTTAGCATCCGGGTTACCGTCAACACCGTATACCATGATGTCGTTTTCAAGAGCTACACTTGTCTGCTGGATTGCATTTGCTGCGCCCATAGCAGAAGGATCGTTTACAGCGAAGATAATAGAAAGGTCTGGGTCTGCAACTAATGCATCACTTGTCAGTGTAAGGGATGTTTCCTGCTCACCTTTACCATCCAGTGTATTTACGATTTCATATTTCTTTCCGCTTTCATCAAGAGCCTGAATAAATCCATTTAAACGGTCTACACAGGCACTTGCTCTTGGGCTGTGAAGAACGAGGATTTTAGCTCCGTCTTCCATCTTTTCAGCTGCGTCTTTACCAACTACATAACCAGCATTGATGTTATCGGAAGCAATAATTGTTTCAACAAGCTCTGTTGCATCCCCCTGAACTGGTGTATCGAAGTTGATAACCGGGATACCAGCATCTTTACACTGCTGGAATGCGGATACAACTGCTGTGGAGTCAGCCGGTGCACAGATCAGTGCGTCAATTCCGGAGCTAATCAGGTTAGCGATACCATCGTTCATGATTGCCTGGTCACCACCAGCGTCAACATCAACAAGTTTAACATCTGCACCAGATTCATCGATTGCTTTCTGAACACCATCTTTAACTGCCAGCCAGAATGCATTGTTCAGTGTAGCCGGTGCATAACCAATTGTGTAAGATCCTTCAACTTTTTCCGGTAAAGTAATACCAACTGCATCTGCTGCTTTAACCGGTGTGGATTCTGCTGCATCGTCTGTTGCTGCGGATACGCTTACTACTGGAGCCATTACCATTGTTGCTACTAATAAAGTGCTGATTAATTTTCTACGCATTTCTTTTCCTCCTGCTTTTACATTCATAGTTTTTGTACTGCTAGGGTACGAACTTCCTTCACGGGCGCCTGATTGATTTTCGTTCGTTTGTGTTGCTTCTGTGTCGTTACTTGATGATATATTTATATCATTTTTCATGCATATGTCAATAATGAAAGAAACTTTCTTTCATTATTGTTAAAATTCTACAATATAATTGCTAATTTTTCTCGACAAAAGCAAACTTTATTGTGCACTTTTTATACATTTTCCCTATTCATGAAAAAAACTTGAAAGTCTGGTCATCACAGAGGTCTTTTCCGGATCAAAAAGATCCACGAGTTCACAGTAAATACCAAACAGTTCATTATAGCGTTCGACATTAGCTTCGATCGGGCGATAGGTGAGATCTTTCAGATGACTCATATGGTTTGCGGCCTCTTCGACAGACGCATATCCTCCGCATTCTGTTCCTGCTGCGACTGCTGCGTAAACAGCAGAACCAAGTGCGGCTGTCTGATCTGTTGCAGAAAGTTTAATCTCACAGTCCAGTACATCTGCATAGATCTGCATAAGCAGTGGATTCTTTTCTGCGATACCTCCACTTGCAATAATAGTATGTATTGCAGGATTTGCTTCTTTATACAGTTCAATGATCTTTCTTGTTCCAAACGCCGTTGCCTCTATTAAAGCTCTGTAGATTTCTTCTGGTCTGGTGTTCAGTGTACAGCCTACCAGGACACCGGAGAGTCTTCCATCTACATATGGTGTTTTGTTTCCATTCCACCAGTCAAGAGCCACGATTCCACTTTCACCTGGTTTCAGTTCGGATGCTTTCTCTGTAAGATAAACATGCAGGTTTTTACCTTCTTCTTTTGCCCTTTCTGCATATTCTTCGGACGTCATATGATCGACAAACCAGCCAAACATATCACCAACTGCTGCAATTCCGGATTCGAGAACAAAGTTTCCTGGGACGATCGCACCTCTGGCGCCGCTGACAGCACCCTCTTTGCAGCATTCTGCCGGAGAAGGTGACAGCATAACGCTGGAAGTACCAACAACCAGCATCAGCTGATCCGGTCTGATAACTCCGCTTCCAGGAATGCCGGCATGGGAATCAATCAGAGTTGCTGCAACCGGAATGCCTTCCGGCAGATTCAGTTTTTCTGCCCATTCTTTATTCAGATTACCGACAACCTCTCCTGCCAGCGCGATATCTTCACTCAGTTTTTCTGCAACAAGATCTTTAAGCATTGGATTCAGCTCTTCCAGGAAATCCTTCGGTGGATATCCGGTCTCTAAATTCCACATGGCTTTGTAACCGGCCAGGTCCGCAGAACGTCTCTTACTTCCTGTCATACACTGCGTCAGCCAGTCACCTGCTTCAAGAATCTGATCCGCCGCCTGATACACTTCCGGTGCTTCTTCCACAATCTGCAGGATCTTTGGAAGCATCAGTTCTGACGAAATCTTACCACCATACTGTGGCTTGTTAATCTCGCCTCTCTTCTCAAGCAGTTCTGTGATCCGGTCTGCCTGTGGCTGTGCTCCATGATGCTTCCACAATTTTACATAGGCATGTGGCTCATCTTTAAATTCTTCTGCACTACAGAGCGGTCTCATATCTTTATCTATTGGAAGGATCGTACAGGAAGTAAAATCCATTCCCATTCCAATAATGTCTTCCTTTACGACACCGGATTTCTTCACCGCATCTGTCACCGTTGTTACCAGTACATCAATGTAGTCTTCCGGTGCTTCCAGTGCCCAGTCTCCTGCCGGAAGTTTCTTTCCTGTCGGCAGTTCCTCGCTCATGACGCCATGTGCATAGTTTTTTACAGATGAAGAAAGGACTTCTCCATTCTCACAGTCAACTACGACAGCCCTGCCTGATAACGTTCCATAATCCAGCCCAATAACATATTTTTTCTGCAAATCCCATTCCTCCTCATTCTTTATGTTTGTGCATTGAGTCATCTGCGTTGTCTCTTTTTGGACAATATAACATATAAAAGGCATAATTTAAAGCACTTTCTTGGGCATTTTTTTGTTTTCATTTCATTTTCATACGGTCTTTACTTGACGTTCTATTCTACAAAATAAATACCGGATCTGCCTCTGTTTTTATGTCTTTTGACAATAGACATCTCTTCTCCTGTCAGTTACTATCTATTACAAAATAAAACAGCTCAGGATGATGATGACTATTGAATAAGAACTTTAAAGAATTATTCTCGTATCTTGCAATTATAGCAGGCGCACTTATTGCGAGTTTTTCCGTCGCCTGTATTTTGCTTCCTAACGATGCAATTGATTATGGTACGGCCGGAATCGCTATTATCATAAGTAAACTTACCGGATATAATCTGTCGCTCTGCGTTCTGATTGTCTTTCTTCCATTTCTTGTCACCGGCGTCTTCCTGCTCGGGAAACATTTCTTCGCCAAAACTTTTATTGGTTTTATCGTATATACCTTTGGTCTTGCCTATTTTGAAAAAATCCCCTTTGAACTGAATACGGAACATTTCCTGGTCGTTGCCTTTGGCGGCATGATTCTCGGCATCGGACTTTCACTTATCCTCCGAAATGGTGGCTGCATTGATGGTTCTGAGATTTTGGCCAATATTATTGTGAAACATATCTATAACCATACAGGAAAGGATTACAGTATTTCGTACCTGCTGATAGGTTTCAATATCTGCGTATATGTTGCAGTCTTTGTACTGATCAACCGTGATGCCGCGTTGCTGAGCCTTCTTGTATATATCATTGCCACAGCCATCATTGATCATTTCACCGATCACTATGAAGCCATCAAGCAGGTAACGATCATCACCAAAAATCCCGATGAAATCATTCGTGAAATCAAAGAAGATCTGAATAAGACATGCACGATCATCAATTCCTCCGGTGTTATCGCCGGAGACAATAAAACGCTGATCTGTTATGTAAACTATTTTGAACTACAGCAGGTGAAAAAGATCATTTCAAAAAATAAAGGAACTTTCAGTACGGTTTCTACGATTGAAGAAATCCTGCGATAAGAACAAAGCGGACAAGTCCGCTTCAAACTCCCTGAAGGGGCTGTCGGGAAATAGATAGTTCCAAATCAGGGAGGGTATGACTTACAACGAGTCATACCCTCCCTAAATTTATCTGAAAAAAGAAAAAAAGATGGCTAATGACAACCATCTTTCTCTCCGTTACATGTTATAATGTAACTATGCTAACCAATAATTATTATAATGATTTTTTTGAATTAGGGCAACAGAAAATTAACTTTAGTTTCTTCGAATTGAGTTTACCTGACGACGATC
>OLNN01000324.1_pt1 | contig 52885 bp, 40 predicted proteins | sample 1672141 | NCBI WGS metagenome assembly OLNN01 (sample SAMEA3136652, study PRJEB25190) | human gut metagenome | biome: human gut; feature: human-associated habitat; material: faeces | place: Austria | collected 2013
CGTAGTTCACGGGGATGGCGAACCCGACGCCGGAGTAGTTGCCCGAATACGAGGTGATCAGCGTGTTGATACCGATGAGCTTGCCCTCGTCATCCACGAGCGCGCCACCGGAGTTGCCAGGGTTGATGGCCGCGTCGGTCTGGATCATGTTCGGATAGATAGTGGTCTCGCCGCTGCCGCCGGACTGCATCGACTCGCTCGCGTCCATGATCTGCGAGCGGCTCGTGGCGGACACGATGCCCGTGGCCACCGACTGCTCGAGCCCGAAGGGGGCGCCCAAGGTCATGACCCACTCGCCGACGGTCAGGTTGTCCGAATCGCCGATCTCCATGGGGGTGAGGCCGCTGGCGTCCTTGGCCTTCAACACCGCCACGTCGGAGGAGGGGTCGGTGCCCACCAGCTCGGCGTCGTAGGTGTTGCCGGCGATGGTCACCTTGTAGGCGCTGCCGCCGTCGACCACGTGATTGTTGGTGATGAGGTAGCCATCCTCGGTCATCACGACGCCCGAGCCGGTACCCAAGCCCTGGAGCTGGCCGCCCGCATCGGCGTAGGTCTCCACGTATACCACGGATGGCAGGCACTTGGCGGCCACAGCCTCAGCCAGGGTCGCGTCATCGTTGGTGTTGATGACAGTCTGGGTAGCGGAAGGGGTGCCCGTGGCCTCGGCGGTGGCGGGGTCGATGATGGCGCCCTGCACGCCGAACGCGAGCATGCAGGCGAGCGCGGCGCCGGCGAATCCGGTGAGGAAGGAGCGGCGGCCGAACTTCGGCTTGGCGGTGGCGGTGTTCTCGACGCTGGCGGCCACGGAGCCGTCGATGTCGAACTCGTAGGTCTGGTTCGCGGCGGAGTCGACGGCGTTGTCGCGGAACGAATGCTTGCCGAAGGGGTTCGGAGTGGTGTTCAAGTTGGTCATTGGTGATCTCCTTCTGAAAGGGGGTCGGTCATGTGCTGGAGTGCACACTATCACGCCCCAGCACGTCCCAATGACCTCGGCAACCCCCAATCACGACCGGCCCACGCAGATACACCAACGGGAGTAGTCCCTGCGGATTATGGGGAAGCCTCGAATGCACAAAACAGGGTACTTCTCGTAGGATTTTGTGCCGGGAGGGCTTGAACCGTTTAGCGTGAACAGGGAAAACTTTTCGCATTTGCCGCCAATAGCTACGAGAAATGGCTCATTTTGCACATTTCGGATCGATGGTGCTTTTAGACGCTCTTCTTCCAGTGTGATGCGCCCGATGCGGGCGGCCGGGTCATGACCGCGCTCGTAGAGCCGCAGGTTCTGGTTGCGCGTGGTGTCGCGCCAAGGCTTTAGACGGCTTGGTGGTGCGCGTCGACTGGTGCACCAAGCGGCGCGCACCACCGCCGGCTTCTAATACTTCTCAACGAGATCGATGAGTTCCTGCTTGGAATGCAGGCAGGTCTTCTCCAAAATGCGGCGGGTGTGGGTGCGGATGGTGGATTCCGAGACGAAGAGCGCTTCGGCGATGACCTTTGCGGAGCGGCCGCGGGCGAGGTAGGGGAGCACCTCGGCCTCGCGACGGGTGAGGCCGTAGTCGTCGGCGAGGAGCGCAAAGACGACCTCTTCGCTGTTAATAGCTTCGGCCCCATCGATCTCGCCGGTCGCAGAAGTGCTGATGGACTCCGCAACGGGAGAGGTGCTGGCAGGGTCGGCAGCTGCTTTGTCGGTTGCCTTGACGGCTGTTGGGGCAGCTAAGACCGACGATGGATCTGAGACGCTCGAATGCGGATTCGCGTTGCCGTCGCCGGTCGCCTCGCCAATCGCCATTCTCCCTTCTGCCTCCTCGTCCGAAACCGAGCGTTTGGCGTTGTGCCAGAGAAACCATAACAGGATGACGAGCAGGTACACCGCTCCGATGCACACGCCCACTACAGCGCAGCCAGCCACTTCGGGGAGGAGCATGATCAGATACCCGATGCCGATGCCCACGAGCCGTGCGAGAATGGACAGCGCCCTCACCAGGCCCCCTATAACGAAGCCCGATACGGCGTAATCGTAGGCAGCTGTGGCTACCAGGTACCAGATGACCACGTCGAAGACCCCATGTACGGCGCTCATGATTGCGTTCAGCACTACGGGGTGAACATTCCAGAAAAACGGCAGCGCCGCGAACAGCACGATGGCGATGGGGATAAGCAGTTGGTAGACTAGCGACAGGTTTACTCGCCGCTGCAAGGCAACCGTGAAGGCCAAAAGAAGCACTGCAACGACGAAATTCAGCACGAGGGGCAGTTCATGGGCCGTGCTCGCGGAGTTCACGCTGAGCACGGCGGTCTCCCACATAAAGCCGAACAGGCAGGAGAAAACGAGGGCGGCGATGATGAGCGGCACGAGGGTGGTGAGAGCCGCCAGGTAGCGCTGAGACTCGGTTCGGTGGGGCGCGAGGAGGACCGACGGCTGGCTGCTCTCGGTACGGCAGCGCTTCAGGCAGAGAACCGAGGCTATTGGCAGGGGAGCCATGAGCGCAAGGGGCGGAAAGGGAGTGAGGGCCACGAGGGAGTCGACGGCGAGAAAGATGATGGTGGTGAGCAAGAACGACGCCGGGGCATACAGGGCCGTGCGCGAGGGATGCACGCGTCCGAGCACGTCCGCCCAGCTCCCCCATAGGTAGCCGAAGCCGACGCCGCATAGCGTCGAGCCGATCACGAGCGATGCGGAAAGCGCTGGGCCGGCAAACCATATGCCGGCGCCGCCGATAGCCGCGATGCCGACAAGGATGCATCCGCAGAAGGGCCACGGCGAGAGTTTCGCCAGATTTTCCGGCGCCCGCTCTACAAGGGCCGACACACCTAAGAGCACGGTCATGTTTGCCAAAAACGATACGACGACGATCAACGTATTGTACTGGGGCGTGTCCGCCGCGCCGGTGAGCAGGATGGAGCTGCGGAAGGTGAGCATGCTGCAGGCCCAGAAAAACGCGAGGCCGAGATAGCACAGGTGCAGAAAGCGGTGAAGCGGCTCGATAGCGGCCGATGGTGCATCGCGGACTGCTGTCACGGCCCTGCTCCTCCTTCTCCATTGCCAGTGTGAACTGGGCGTTTCCCTGTCGCGTCCTCTATTATGACTGACTTGCGTCTCGGTAAATCATCAGAAACTGATGATATGGCGCATAGCCGACGATTCTAGCATGGAGCGCCAACGGAAGGAGGTGCGAAATGCAAGAGACAAGAGGCGGGGCTGCGCGTGCGACCGCGCAAACATCGGAGAGAGAGGTCGTGCGCGATGCCGCACGGGTGAACGTCTGCGCCAAGGCAGCCTACCTGAGCACCATTGGGGCTCTGTTCTCGCGATGGGGCGATGACTATGAAGCGGCGTACGAGGCGGCCCGTGCGACAGCGGCCGATTTAGCGATAGCGCCCGCGACGCCGGTGGGCGCCGTGCGCTGCCGACTCGAGAACGAGGTGCTCACCTTGGGCGCTCCCGCGGCGGCGGTGCCCGTCGAATCGCTTTATAAGCCTTGGGCCGATGGACGGGAGCGCCGCAGAGGGGTCTCGGCTGAGTTTGGTGCGGCCCGGCATCTGCTCCTCGGTGACAGCGCCCAGCACATGCGGGCCCTTTATCGCGCTCTCGAACTTGAGGTGCCGATGGAGTTTTGCGCCATGCCCGACCATGTGACGCTCATGACCGAGGTGGTGGCCCTGTGCGTCGATGCGGGAAACCATGAGGCTGCTCTTGCGCTGTTGTCCGAGCATTTCGACTGGCTGGACGCTTACGAGCAAACCCTGCTCGCCCATGCGGCCGCGCTCTCGTCGGCGCCCCCCTCGGCTCGTACCGACGAGCTGGCTCGCGCTCTGGCCCATGGGCGCGAGCTGGCGGTAGCTCTCGCGGCGGCCGTCCGAGACCTATCCGTGTCCCTTCGGTAAAAACCGAGGACTTCCCCAGACAAGGAGAAAGCAGATATGCAAGAGAAGGAGGCTTTAATGCACTGCAATCCCACCAGGCGAACCTTCCTGAAGGGTACCGCCGCCACCGCTGCGCTGGCTGCTGTGGGCACTTGCTCGGTGGCCGCGTGGCGGGCCGAGCAGGCCGAGGCCGCCGCCACGGGCGCGGCCAAGATTCAGGGCGCATCGCTGTGCAACGGCTGCTCCAGCAAGTGCGGCCTGATCGCCACCGCTCTCGACGGGCGGTTGTGGACCGTCGAGGGCATGAAGGAGCACCCCTATTCCAAGGGAACGCTCTGCGGTCGCGGTCACGGCGCGGCTCAGTGGGCCTATTCCGACGGCCGGCTGACTCAGCCTATGAAGCGCGCCGCCGACGGCAGCTTCGCCCCTATCAGCTGGGATGACGCTCTGTCCGAAATTGGCGCGAAGGTGCAGGAGATCATCGCCGAGGCCGGCCCCGAGGCGCTGGCCATCATCCAAGATCCGCGCCCCTCGGGCAAGTACTACAGCAAGCGCTTCATGAACGCGCTCGGCTCACCCAACGTGTACACCCATGCCGCTGCCTGCAATCTGTCGAAAGAGAGCGGTATTCAGGAAGCCACGGGAGCCCAGAACTTCTCGGTGGACTTCCCCAACACCAAAATGGTGGTGTTCATCGGCCGCAGCTATGGCGATGGCATCCGTCCCTCCTCGGTGAAGAGCTTGGCCGGAGCGGCCGAGGGCGGGGCGCGGGTGGTCATCGTGGATCCGCGCCTGAACAACACCGGCGTCTTTGCTACCGACTGGGTGCCTATCAGGCCCGGCGCTGATATCGCGTTCCTGCTCGGCATCGCGAACGTGCTGGTGACGCGCGACCTGTACGATCACGCGTTCGTTGAGCAGTCCGCCGTGGGCTTCCCGGAGTTCGCTGCTCAAGTGACCGAGTACACGCCGGAATGGGCCGAGGGCATCTGCGATGTGCCGGCCGATACCATCGTGGAAATCGCCGAGTCGCTGGCCGCCGCCGCACCGGCCTGCGCTATCGAGCCTTCCTGGCGGGCAGCGTTCGGCTGCGCCTATCAAAACTCCTTCGAAACGGCTCGCGCGGTGTGCGCCGTGAATGCGCTTCTTGGCTGCTGGGGGCAGAAGGGTGGAGCGCTCATCACCTCGTCGCCCAAGGCGGGCGACGTGGATCCGGTGAAGTTCCCCGAGGTGCCCAAGCCGGCCGCCAAGCGTTTGGGCGACGCCGAGTACCCGCTGGCGCTCTCGGGCACCGGCACCAACCTGGCTGTGCTGAACGGCTGCGCCGATGGCGCCATCCAGGGCGTGTTCTTCTACAACTCCAACGCTGTGCAGGGGTACGCCCAGCCGGCGAAGTGGCGCGAGGCGCTTTCCCAGGCGAAGCTCGTGGTGACTATCGACGTGCAAATGAGCGAGACTGCTTTGGCGTCGGACTACGTGCTGCCCGAGTGCACGGTGCTGGAGCGCCTGGAGCTGCCCGAGTTCATCGGCGGCAAGAAGCACTATGTGGCACTGCGCACCCCCGTCATCGAGCGCATCCATCCCGAGACGCGCCCCTGCGACGAGATCTTCGCCGGGCTGGCCGAGGCGTGCGGCGTGGGCGAGTACTTCGACTTCACCGTGGAGGAGCTGGCCGAGGCGCAGCTGGCCAGCGTGGGCACCTCGATCGAGGAGGTGCGCGAGGCCGGTATCGTGGAATTGGCTGACCCCGGCTTCGCGTTCGGCACGCCGACGTTCAAGACTCCGACGGAAAAGTTCCAGTTCGCCTCGGCGAAGGTGGCGGAAGCGGGCTTGAACCCGGTTATCGGTTACGTGCCGCGTCTGGTGGAGCCGGCCGAGGGCGAGTTCTCCCTCATCGGCGGCAAGCAGGGTATCCACTCCCACACCATGACGCTGAACCTGGAGGCGCTGAATGCCATCTCCCGGGAATATCAGCTCGAGCGGCTCTGGATGGCTGCCTCCGATGCCGCGGATCTGGGCATTGTCGACGGCGATACGGTGGAGCTTTCCTCCAGCGAGTGCTCAGGCCAGGTAGCTGTGAGGGTGACCGAGCGCTTGAAGCCCGGTGTGCTGTTTCTGCCCACCCATTACGGCGGCACATCGCCCTATCTCACTCGGGCCCAGGGCTTTGGCCTCAACATGATGGATTTCGTTCCGCTGCATTTGGAACCCGGCGTAGGCTCCACCATGAGCCAGGAGGTAGCGGTGAAGGTTAGGAAGGTGGAAGGCTGATGGCCCGTTACGGAATGCTCATCAACACGAAGAAGTGCGTTGGCTGCTACGCCTGCCGCGTGGCCTGTCAGATGGTGAACGGGCTCGAGTCCGATGAGGCGTTCATCAAATTCGACGAGATGGAGCAGGGGGTCTACCCCAACGTGTATGCGGAAGTGGTGCCAGTGCAGTGCATGCACTGCGAGGACGCTCCCTGCGAGGCGGTGTGTCCCACCCATGCCACCTATACGACCGACTCGGGCGTGGTGCTGGTAGACGAGGAACGGTGCATCGGCTGCAAGTACTGCATGGCCGCCTGCCCCTACGGCGCCCGCATCCAGATTAAGAAGACCGGCGTTATCGAGAAATGCCGCTTCTGCTGGTACGAGGGCGAGCCGGGCAACCCGCCGCGTTGCGTGGGCACCTGCATCTCCGGCGCTCGCCTGTTTGGCGACCTGGACGATCCGCAGAGCGAGATCTGCCAGGAAATCGCTCGCACCAATGCCCAGCCGCTGGCGGGCGACCTGACCACCGCGAAAATCTACTACGTGAGGTGATGATCAATGGTTTGGGGATCTATGATCGCTTGGTACCTGTTTTTGGCGGGCGCATCGGCCGGCGCCTTCCTCACTTCAGCCTTTGTGGAGGCGAAGTATCCCGACAGCGTGAAGATGCGCGTCGCGGGCCGCATTATCTCGCCCATCTTTCTGGGCATCGGTCTGCTCATGCTCATGTTGGACGCCGAGGCCGGGCTGCACAACCCGCTGCGGTTCTTCTATCTTATTATGAACCCGGGCTCGGTGATGACGCTGGGCGTGTACTTCATCTGCGTGTTCATGCCGGTGTCCATTGCCGCGGCGCTGCTTGAGGTGCTGCGTCGCCCGGTGCCGAAGTGGCTCACCTGGACAGGTATCGTATCCGCGTTCTGCGTGGCGGCCTACACCGGCTTTCTGCTGGGGGTCGTGAGCGCCTACCCGCTGTGGAACAACGCCATTTTGCCGGTGCTGTTCGTGGTGTCGGCTCTGTCGGCGGGTCTGGCGGCTACGAGCTTGGTGGGCCTTATCACCGATCGTGAGCGCTTCGAGCAGATGTGGCTCATCAAGAAGAGCCACGTGATTCTGTCGGCTATCGAGATGGTGGTGCTTGCAACCATGCTCATCATCGTGAGCTCGGGCAGTCCCGAGGGCGCCGCATCGGTTGCCTCGCTCGTGTCGGGCCAGTACGCGCCAATGTTCTGGGGCGGTCTGGTGCTGCTTGGCCTGGTGGCGCCGTTTGCCATCGAGGGCTACCCGGTGTTTGTCACGCGAAAGGTGGAGACCTCCACCACCTCTATGGTAGTGAGCGTCATCGGCGAGGGCGGTGTCCTTGTGGGTGGTTTCATGCTGCGTCTGCTGGTCATTCTGGCGGCTCTACCGGTGCTGTACCTGTAGCGAGATGGCGGCGCTGCCGGTGCTGTGCTCGTAGCGCGATGGCGGCGCTCGCCGGGTGATCGGGCGCCCCGGGGCTTTCTCCCATAGGCGACGCGTCGCCTGCGGCAAGGCCGTGGTCCTTCCGGGATCGCGGCCTTGCTCTTGCTGTGGCTTGGATCCTTTGCCGAGGCAAGGCGCTGCGGTCGCGCTGGGGGCTACTCCTCTTCCAGTGTGATGCGGTCGATGCGGGCGGCCAGGTCGTGACCGCGCTCGTAGAACTGGAGACTCTGGTTGTGGGCGAAGTAGCGGTCGCAGCCGTGGTCGTTGATGAAGGCCATGCCGGCGCGGCTCACGGATAAGTCGGTCACCAGCATGAGCATCTCCTGCCCCTCGCCGAAGGCCTCTTCCACGAACTTGAACACGTTGTCCAGGGCGCCTGCCGCCGTATCGATGGCCGCGTCCAGCTCGTCGAGCCGCTCGTTGAAGCGCTCGCGCAGCAGGTTGAATGTGGCGCCCTCGGGTGTATCGGTTCCCGTGCGCAGCACCTCGTCAAGAAGGCCGATGGTTCGCTCGAAGGAGCGGTAGCGCTCGTCGGAAAGCAGGCTCGCGGCCCGTTCGGTGTCGCGGGTATGCGCCAGCTCGGTGGTCGTGGCGCGGATGAGCGCGCTCGCGTCGGCGTCTTCGGCCACGCCTTCGGCGGCCAGGCGCTCCTTCAAATCGGCCAACACGCTATGAGCGAACGCGGCTGCTTTCTCTTCCATAACCGCCTCGCGCAAGCAGCTCACCGTGGCGTCCACGATAAGCCCCATGACGGCCACGCGCTCGTCGAAGGGCGCCGCCGCGGCCCGCTCGGCCAGGCCGGCATCGGCGCTGCCGTTCAAGATACGATCGATCTGATAGTCGCTGCGGTACTTCGTGAACAGGTCGTAGTACATGGCGAATCGCTTTGCGATCTCGCCGTTTTGCACATACTGCTCCACGAGCAGCTCATCAACGGTGAGCCCCTGGGCCTCGTAGAGCTTGATCATCGCCGACAGGTCGTCCCAGCCGCGGGCCGTCACGAACGACGCGCCGTCGGGCGTGGCCTCAACGGCGTAGAAGTGGGACCGCTCGATGTCCAGGTAGGTGATGACCGCGGGATGCACCTCGGTCGATACGGCGAACTCGCGCCACACATCGAAGTCGGGCTCAACCTCGATGCGCTTGAGGCGATCCCACGTGGCGATGTCGAAGTCGTGGGCCGTGCGGTTGTACTCGGGCGGGTTGCCGGCCGTCACGACGATCCAGCCGTCGGGCACGGCATGGCGGCCGAAGATCTTGTATTGCAGAAACTGCAGCATGGCCGGCGTGAGCGTCTCCGATACGCAGTTGATCTCGTCGAGGAACAGAATGCCCTCGCGGCGCCCCGTGGCCTCCATCGCCTCATAGACCGAGGCGATGATCTCGCTCATGGTGTATTCGGACACCTGGTATTCCACGCCGTCATAGGTTTTCGTCGCGATGAACGGCAGGCCTAGCGCGCTTTGGCGGGTATGGTGGGTCATGGAGTAGGACACGAATCCCACTTCCAGTTCTTGGGCGATTTGCTCCATGATGGCCGTCTTGCCGATGCCCGGCGCGCCCAGCAGGAACACCGGACGTTGGCGCTCGGGCGGCAGAAGATAGTTGCCGAACTCGTCTTTAGTGAAATAGGCAATCATGGCGTTTTTGATCTGCTGTTTTGCTTCGCGGATGTTCATAGTGGCTCCTCTTCTAGCACGAAGGTTTCATCCAGGATAACTTTCATGGCCCAGGGGGGCACGGGCGCCGAGGCTGCGGCATCGTCGGAATCGAGGAACACGAAGGCGGTTTCATAGGCGGGACGACGTGCAGGATAGGTGCCCTGGCCGTCGGTGAAGTAGATGAGTCCGCCCAGGTCGTTCAGCTCGCCGGACGCGAGCGCCTCGTCCACGTAGGCGAACACGGGACGGAAATCGGTGCCCCCCAGGCCCTTGATGGTGGGATTTTCCAGATAGTCTTCCAAATCGCGCAGGCAGGTGATGCGCGCGACGTCGGTAATGGCGGCGTCGCACTGCACGATGAGCACGTTCATGCGCGAGAAGAAGCTCGTCTCGTCGGCCAGGATGGAATAGGTGCGCTCGATGAACCGCCGCACGAGGCCGTCTTTGGTGGAGGCCGAGGTGTCGATGGCGATGACGAAGTCGCGGATGCGCTTCTCCTCGGCAAATTCCACTGGTTCCACGAGTGGCAGGTTGCCGTATAACTCAAGGCCGTAGGTGTAGAACACGTAATCGAACTCGTCGTCGTTCACGCGGATCTGCTCGCCCATGCGGGCGAACTTGCGCAGGAAGGCCCGATAATCGTGCTTTTCGCGGGTCACTTTGCGCAGGTTCATGGCGAGATTCGATCCCTCGATGCCCCACAGCTTCGCGTAGGCGTCCAGCTGGATGCCCATCTCCAGCGCCGCGTTTTCCCATTGCTCGCGGGAGCGGTCGAGCTGCACGGTGTCGGCGAAGCGCTCGCCAATGGCGCGGGCGGCGTTCTCGGGCGCGTCCTTTTGGGTGATGTCGGCGGCGTCCATCGCTCGGTGCGCCTTGTGGGAATAGGGAACGTCGGCGGCCTCATCGGGGATGTCCATGTCGGTGCCGGAAGTATCGGCCTTGGCGGCGGGAGCGCTCGTGCGACCCTCGCCTTCGGTTGCCTCGCCCGTCTTGCCCGATGCGTCTTCTCCTTCGGCAATGATGACGGCATGCCAGGGGCGATGGTCGTCCACGTGGAAACGAGCGCCGAGGCGGGCGAGCTCGTCGTCGGTTGCGCCGGCGGCGCGTTGGTCGCGCAGGGCGGCGTAGACACGCTCGGCAGTCATGAGGCCGGCCTCTTCGGCCATGCGCTCCAGCTCGGGACGCGAGGCTGCCGCTTGTGGCGTGCGCGTGGCGGGAAGATCGAGCTGGTTGATCACCGATTCCACCACCATGTCGCAGGCGATGTCCCATAGAAGGGGATCGATGCCAGCTCCGGGGTAAAGGTGCAGAAACACGTTGTGAAGCACCGTGTGCAGGTAGGCGCGAGAAGCTTCGGCCGGGTCGTTGGCGTAGGTGCGCGCCCAGGTGACGGGGTCGAACCGCAAATGCGCGCCATCGGTGGCGAGCGTAGCGCCGGGGATGGGCAGGGGCGCGAGTCGGGCAAAGGCTGCGCTCATGAAGCGCAGGTTTACCAAAAGCCCGTTGCGCACCAGGTCGAGAGCATCGAGGGCCAGCGCCTCCACCTCGTTTTTGCGCACGGCCCCTCCTTTCGCGGTTCGAGTGACAAACATTTCCTCATTTTTGGTCACAAAATCGACTTTTGAACTCTGATCGAGGGAAAGAGAAGATTGATTCTAATGCAATTCGATAAAATCAACGCCGCAAAGCGACCAGCTACCCCTTCCACGAGCGCCAATTCGTCGCAGAACAGTTCAAAAGTCGATTTTGTGACCAGAAAACAAGATTCTTTTGTCATTGTGCCTCTATGGGTCGTAGTGTAGCATGGGCTTTACGCAGGGTAAACGGCCTTCAGGTGCCAAAATTGGGAAGGTGCACAAAATCATGAGCGGCAACACAGTGGTCTTTCGCGATGCAACTTCTTCTCTTGGCGATCTTATTGCGCGGGCGCAAGAAAACCCGCTGCGTATGACCCTGGCTGATGTGGCGATTGAGGAACCTGGACACCCCATTGAGGGTGAGAACTGGCGACCCCAACTGGCCCCCTATAAGCCCTGGGTGCACGATGCGGCTCTTGATGAGGTTGAGGAGTTTGATGGCACCGATGGCGACCTGCTCATCGTGGGCGCGCTTGGCATGGGCATAACCGACGAGGAGCGCATGGGTCTTATTGGAAGCGCCGTGCGCGGGGAAGGCGGGGAGGGATCGACCGCGAGCATGGTCGGGCGGTCTGTCGAAGGAGCTGCCGAAGGGGATGTTAGCGGCGGGGCTGCAACGGCGGTGGCCCCCGCGCGCAAGCTTTCACCTCACGAGTTGTGGACGCTGGGGCAGACGCCGCGCTGGCAGGCGGGGGAGCCGGCGCGGGGAAATGCAGACGAGGCTCGCGACTGTGAAACAGTGAAAAACCGTGAAACACTCTCAAGCACCCGTGAAACATCAATGTATGGCCGTGAAACATTCCGGAGCGAAGAGGCGTACTTTGCCACCAATGTTCCCATAACGGTGCGTCGCGATGGCGAGGGCTATGCCGTCTCCGCTGTTCACTTGGGAAAACTTGCCGAGCACGACCTTCGGGCCGACAGCCTGATTGTCGTGGTGCCATCGTTTATCGACGATGTGCCGGTGGTGCGCATCGCTTCGGAGGCTTTCGCGCGCCGCTTCACGAGCGGTGCTCAGGTGCGCCTTTTAGTGGTGCCCGATACGGTTGAAGTGGTGGGGTCGCAGGCCTTCAGCTCGGTGAGCGCTGATGTGGTGTATCTGGGCGCTGGCGTGCGCACCTACGATCCCGCGCCTTTAGATATGGCGCTGCCCAATCCGCGACTGGAGGCGCGCAGCTATGCGGTCAGCTCTGCCAATGAGCGCTTCGCCGTGAAGGACGGGTGCCTCATCGAGCGCATGGGTGCGGGCGGTAGCGAGGGTGGAGGCTTTGGCTTGCCGGCATCTTCACCGAGGCACGATGCGGATTCTTGGCGGCTCGTTTTCGCGCAAGCGCCCTACGAAGAGCGCTTTGAGGTTCCTGCGGGCGTGCGCGTCGTGGGTGCCGCCGCTTTCGCCAAAGGGTGCCCTGCGCCGCGCGTCATCGATGCGCCCGATTCTCTTGGGCGAGTGGATGGCTCGGTGGCGCCCGAGACGCTTTGGCGTGCCGGCGATCCGATGGCGCTCGCCCGCATCGTCGCCCGCTGCGGAGGCCGCGTCACCGATTTTCAGGCTGTGGAAGAGAACCAGTGCTGGTACGGCTTCGCAGGGGGGGATGTCGTCGCAGGGGAGGGCGGCGTTGCGAAGGAAGTCGGCACTGCGCGGGAAGTCGGCGCTGCGGCAGGAGGCGGCATGCGCACGGCCCATTTGGTGGCGGGTCCGCCGGCCCCCGACTCGCCCTCGCGCCAGTTCTCCTCGGCGGCTCATGCCCGCATGAGGGGGGCCACGGCTGTCTCGGCTCGCGAGGCCGCGGCGAGTGCGGCGAGCGCGATGGCGGCGCCGGTGTCCGCTGCTGATCGGCTGGCCCTGCCGCGGGAAGTGGGCGGCGCGCCCCTCGCGTACGTTGCCGAGCGCGCGCTCATCACTGCCCCGGCCACCCTTGTCATTCCCGATACGGTGCGCGAGGTGCGCGACGGCAACGCCTGCAAGGGCACGCGCAAGCTGATGCTGCCCGAGGGCTTGCGCACCATCGGGGCCCACTGCTTCTGCTCGCGCACGTTGGTCGGCCCCGTGCTCATCCCCGCGAGCGTCACCAGCATCGGCGAGGGCAGCTTCGAATACGCCATCGTGCGCCTGGCTGCGGCCGATGCGGTGGTGCATATCACTTCCGACCAGCTCATAAGCTGTTTCTTGGAAGACGCCGAGGATGGCATTCCCTTCGATTTCGCTCGTTACGACGACCAATTGCTGGTGGGGCGCGGCCTGCCCGATCACCTCGGAGCTCTGCTCCATCGCGTGGCGGCGCCCTTCCGCTTGGTGCCCGAGATGCGCGACCGCATTGTGGAAGCCCTGCGTGAGCGCGCCGCCGAGGCCGTGCAGTATGTGGCGCGCGAGGGGGATATTGCCATGGTGCGCGCTCTGGCCGATGCGGGGTTCTTGAACGACGCTGAGCTGTTCGATCGCCAAATCGAGCGCTTACGTGCCAGCAATCGCACCGACTGCGTGCTGTTCCTCATGAACTGGCAGCACGACCGCCAAGAAGCCGCCCGCGCCGCCACTCCCAAGCGCGCCCGCGACCGCTTCGCGCTGTAGGATCAGTCGACTGGATCCGCGGTCTGCGTTCTGCTCTCGAACAGGTCGAGGAGTTCTTGGCGCGTACCGACGGCGCATTTGCGATAGATGTGCTTGTCTAGGACGATGCCAACGAGAGCTACCGCTGAGATGAGGCCCTGTCTTACCCTGAATGAAAGCAGAGTTGTCGCGCTTTCCTGTTGGGCGCTGCTCCCCCCTAAAGCCTCTGCGAGCAATGCCGCTGTAGGTGGGGCTGGCAGGGTGGTTGATGCGACAGCGTCTTTTGTCGGACTTGGCAAAAGATGCAAAAGATGCAAAAATTGCAAAAGATGCAAAAGATGCAAAAGATGCAAAAGATGTCAAGGAGTGATGATGGCGAGCAATCCCTTTACCCCTACCTTCGGAGTTGTGCCTGCGTTTATGGCGGGTCGCGAGGACATCACCAGTGAGTTGCTTGCAGCTCTGGAGGAAGGTGTGGGCAACCCTAACCTCACAACGATCATCTCTGGTGCACGCGGCACGGGGAAGACGGCGTTGCTCACCTACCTCTCCGATGCGGCCCAGGCGCAGGGCTGGGTGTCGGTTAACGTGTCGGCGCTTCCAGGGATGCTTGAGGAAATCGTTCAGCAGGCTCATGCTGCGAGTGCCCATCTGATAGATACGAGCACATCGGCGAAGCTGGCGAGCCTGAAGCTGGGCGATATCGCCGAGGTGCAGTTCTCCGATTCTTTGGAGGCGGCTCCCACGTGGCGCATTCGCATGGGCGAGCTCCTTGACGCCCTCGCGGAAACGGACACGGGACTTCTTATCACCGTGGATGAGGTGCGCGACGATCTTGACGAGATGATTCAGCTTGCCTCCGCGTTCCAGCATTTCGTGCGCGAGCGACGCAAGGTGGCCCTGTTCATGGCGGGGCTGCCGGCCCATGTCAGTGCTCTTTTGCAAGACAAGTCTGTTTCGTTTTTGCGTCGTGCCAATTTCTACAACATTGGTATCGTCTCCGACTTCGAAGTGGAGGAGGCCCTTGGTAAAACCTTCAACGAGGGCGGTCGGGAGGCAACGCCGGAAGCGCTTAAGGAAGCCGTCCAGCTTATCGGCGGCTTCCCCTACATGATGCAGCTCGTCGGCTATCGCGCTTGGAACGCCTCGCCGGACAGTCCGCTCATCTCGGAGGACGATGTTCTCGAGGGCTCGCGGTTCGCGCGTAACGACTTGCAGCGAAAGGTGTTCGATACGACGTTTCGCGAGCTGTCGAAAGGAGATGTGCGTTTTCTGGTCGCTATGCTGGAAGATGATGGCCCCAGCGAGCTTGCGGATGTAGCGAGGCGCCTGGGCAAAAGGAGCAACTACGCTTCGCAGTATAAGCGGCGTCTGCAGGAGCAGGGCATTGTCGGCGAGGTGGGCCAAGGGCGCATCCGCATCGAACTGCCCATGTTCAAAGACTATCTTCGCGATCAGCTTCTGTAGAATCACCAGGTCAGCCTACGTGTTTGCAACAATGATAAAACGTGATAAAAGTTGATGAAAATACCCGCACGGGGAGGGTCCGTGCAGCCTGGGGAGGGAGGGGCCGTCGATCCGTTGCTACATCGTGAGCCGCTGAGCACAGTCGGCGACGCACTGCTCGAAGATAGCTTCGATTCCGCCGGTACCTTGTCGTGAACAACGCCGAAGCCCCAGCGGGAGCCCTCCAGCGCGATAGGGCGGATGTTGTCGTGGCAGGAGAAAGCAGCCAGGCCGCTCATGCAGGGCAGGGAGAACCCGAGCGCCCGCCCGCGGAGGAGACGAGCAGCCCGCAGTGATAGCGACCCTGCCTGATGAAGCTCTCGCAGTTGTCGTCGGGCATTTCGATGAGGGTGAGCTGCACCTCGGGGCAGCGTTCGCGAAACGCTTTCTTGAGGTGATCGCCGATGAGACCGACAATGCCCAGTGATGTCGGAACTTCGAAATTGAAGGCGCCCTTAGATCGCGGAGCTCGGCGAGCCGACTGAAACCATCCAAGCCGACATCTGCATCGTCGGCGCGGGCGGCACGGGCACGGCCGCCGCTATCCAGGCTGCCGACATGGGGCTTAAAGCCGTCGTCATCGAGCGCTTGGGCGGCTACGGCGGAAGCTTCATCGGCACCGAGGGCATGACCGGCCTGGAGACCAAATACACCTCCGGCGAGAACTGCCCGGTGTTCGCCGGCGCCTACAACCCCACGGCGCCCTACGGCGTGAAGAACGCCTTGAACACCTGCTTGAACTACCATCATTGGATTCCGTCCCACAAGCTGCACGAGGCTTACTTCGGCCAGATGAAGGAGATCATTGACTGGCTTGAGGGCCACGGCATCGTTTTCGCCGACTCCATCGCCATCGGCGCGGGCCCGAAGATTTGGCACGTGTACGACAAGGGTAACGATGCCAGCCCCGGCGGCCACTTCATGCAGTGCTTCGGCGCCGAGGCCGAGCGTCTGGGCACCGAGGCCCGCTTCAACACCTTCGGGCGCCAACTCATCATGGAGAACGGCAAGGTTGTTGGTCTTCTGGCCGAGGACGAGAAGGGCAACGTCATCAAGGTGGAAGCTCCGGTCGTCAGCATCGGCACCGGCGGCTACGCCAACAACCATGAGTTCCTCTACGGCGTGTCCGAGACGAAGAATGTGAACATCCAGGCGCTCGGTATGGAGTGCCGCGATGGCGACGACGTCAAGATGGCCAAGGCTGCCGGCGCCGCTATGGCTGAGGGGCTCGGCACCGTCATGTGGTGCGGCCCGGTGACCCTGGGCGCCGTTACCGCCACCTGGACTACCGATGCCTACTCCGCTGGCGTGCAGCCCACCCTGTGGCTGAACCAGAATGGTGAGCGCTTCTGCAAGGAAGACCTGTGGATCGATGACTTCGCCGGCGCTGGTATTGCCGTGCGCAACCAGGATCGCACCTTCGCTCTGTTTACCGAGACCGATATGAAGCGCTGGGAAGCGCAGGGCCCCGACGGCCAGGTGTTCTCCTTCGGCACGTCGGGCACGCCGCTGGCGAAGGCCCGCGAGGATCTCATGAACGCCGAGGGCTGCCATGTGGGCGACGGCTACTACACCACCTGCGGCGGCATCAAGGTGAACGAGAAGACCCAGATACTCGACGAGGAGGGCCAGGTCATCCCTGATCTGTACGCCGGCGGCTCCGATGCGGGCGGTTTGTACGGCGACTCCTATGACGTGAAGTTCGCCCCCGGCTCCCAGGCCGGCTGGGCCGTGAACTCGGGCTGTCTGGCCGTGAAAGACGCCAAGGAGTACCCTCGGCAAGTAGCGTATTCCGCTGGACAGCGCCTGCCATAAGGACGCAAGGCCCCGCCGGCTGCAGTTCAGTCGGCGGGACCTCTGCTGTTCCTCACTATTGCTGGATGGCGAGCTCGCTTTCTCCTACTGCCTGGGTATCGGTGGCAGCGCCCATCAGCACCGATTCTTTTGAGGGAAGGAATCGTTGAAGGAGCGCAAGACGAAGGTGACACCGTTGTGGTGGCGCATATCTTTCATCAGCGTCAGGACTACGCGAATTTGGTTCGCGCGCGAAGCAATCAGTAGACACGGGGCGATTCGCCGGAACACTTCTATTTGATGTCGGCGAGCAAATCGGCTAGGCTGGTGGAGGCGAGCTCTTGTTTCATGGCGGCCTCCGAGGGAGGAATAGGTTATGGATTGCGAATCCTATAACGTTGGGAACGTGGCGAAAAACGCGATGCAGTACGAGACTCTCGGCGAAGCGCGCAAGCGCGAGCTGCTGCAATATCTGGCGGAATACCTCATCGAAGAGAGTGAGTTACACGGGCGCGCCTTGCCGCCGGTGGCGGCCGAGGTGGTCCGGGACGGCTTGACGAGCGCGGCCGCCGAAAAGCTATGGCTCGCCTTTCGATCGCTTGCGAACGTGCGGCCGTCCTGGCCCGCGCCTGCGGAATTCCTCGCTGCCCAGGACGAGCTGCTGCAGGGGCTCATTGCCGAGGCGGGCATCGCAACGCTCGCCGACACGACGGCCTCCCCGGTTGATCCGCGCCTGCGCTTGTGGCGCGGCGACATCACCACCCTGGCCGTGGACGCCATCGTGAACGCCGCCAACTCCGGCATGACCGGCTGCTGGGCGCCCTTGCACTACTGCATCGACAACGCCATCCACACCTTCGCCGGCGTCCAGCTACGCGCCGCTTGTGCAAAGGCCATGGCGGCTCAGGGACACCCGGAGCCCACGGCCCAGGCCAAGGTGACCGACGGCTACAATCTGCCCGCGCGCCGCGTCATCCACACCGTCGGGCCCATCGCCGACGGGCGCCCCACCGATACGCACCGCCGCCAGCTGGCCGAGTGCTACCGGGCCTGTCTGGATGCGGCGGCCGCGGCGGGGCTTTCCAGCATCGCATTCTGCTGCATCTCCACCGGCGTGTTCGGCTTCCCGCAAAAAGAAGCGGCCTCCATCGCCGTCGCCTCGGTGCGCCGCTGGCTTAACGAGCATCCCGACATACCGATGACGGTGGTGTTCAACGTCTTCTCCGAAACCGACGAGTCGCTCTACCGTCCCCTGCTCGGCCTCTAGCTGCTGAGCGCCGCTCAAATGCGGCCAACGCGACTTTGACCGTCGTTTTCGGCGTTTCGATAAGAGGAAATTCTCACCTGGATCGTGTCTCGCTTCCTCCCTTCCCTCAAGCGCGCTGAAACCGAGGGCTTTGCCGGCTTCTGAGGGGCTCGACAAGGATGCGGCGACGCTATACTGTCTTCGATAAGAATGCGCGCAAGAAGGGAGCGGCGATGTTGGAGGTGCGCAAGGCGCGGGCGGACGAGATCGATGCCGTGCTGGATTTCTACGCGAAGATGATCGACGGCATGCAGGGCACCGATTTCGATGTGCAGTGGCGCCACGACGGCCATCCCTCGAAGGACTTCCTGCGAGAGGCGGTGGCGGACGGCCAGATGATCGTGGGCGTGTTGGAAGGGGAGGGCATCGCGAGCGCCATGGTGGTGAACCACGAGGGGGAGCCCGGCTACGAGGCGGTGCCGTGGAGCGTGGACGCGCCGCCCGAGAGCGTGGGCGTGCTGCATGTGGTGGCCACGCTGCCGGCCTACCACGGCCGCGGCTTCGCGCGCCAGCTTCTGCAGGGCGGCATGGAAATCGCCCGCGCCGACGGCCTTTCGGTCCTGCGCCTGGATACGTTCCCCTACAACGTGCGCGGCCGCGGCCTCTACGAGTCCTGCGGGTTTGCGGACAAGGGCGAGTGGACCGTGTACTACCCCGCTCTCGGCGACATCCAAGTGATCATGTACGAGCTTGCGCTGTAGGGCGCTCGGAGGAAGTGTCCAGCGGCCGCTTTCGCGCAAGATGCCGTTTCGGCCGCGACCGCAAAACGACCGAAACGACCGCTAAACGACCGCAAAACGAGCGCGCAGCGGATCTATTGGGCGCCTTTCGGGCAAGCTGTCTGCTCCGTCGCCCCTTCCGACTCGATGCTCTTCTGGAAGGGTTGATTGGGTGGCAGGGCGTTGCGATCGACACGAACGGCGCCGAAGCTGGATGGCCTCGGCGCCGTTTTGAGGGAGGGACTTGATAGCGGGGTGCCTAGGCTTGGCTCAAGGCGTCGGACACCGCCGTGAAGAAGGCGTTGCTCGTTGTAGTCGCGCCGCTGATAGCGTCGACGTCAACAGACTGGGCTTCTATTACGATGGAAGGCAGGGTCTCGAGTGCCTTGCCGCCGATGTCGGGGGTTTCGTGCTGCTCGAGCACCTCAATGTTGGCGATGGTCTCGCCGTCCATGGAGACCTTAACGATGAGGTCGCCGCCAATTCCCTGGCCCTTGCCGATGTATTCGCCAGCGGCCGCTTCGTAATCTCCCGTGTCGGCGAGGTCGTTCTCGACGCCCAAGGTGAATGCGGGAGAGGCGTCAACTGCCTCGGCAATATAGGGCGGCAGGGGGTCTTTCACAGTGGCGGCATTCGTTCCGGCCAGATGCCCGAAGATCATGCACTCGGCCATGTTGCCGCCGCCCTGGTACATATTCGACGCGATGCCGCCGCACTCACCTGCAGCGTAAAGATGAGGGATAGGATTGCCCTCGGTGTCGAGCACCTCTGCCTGGCCGTTGCGACGAGGGCCGCCCTGGGTGTTCAGGATGTCGGGCATCACCTCAAGGGCGTAGAAGGGGCCGTCATCGAAGGCCCGCATTGTCTCAGGGGCGCGCCGGAAAGCAGGGTCGTAGCCTTCTTGGGCGGCCTTTCCGAAATCTGCGATGGTTTGGGAAAGCTGCTCAGGATCGGCCTCCATGAGCTCGGCGAGTTCGGCGATAGTCGGCGCCGAGAGCTTCTTCGCGAAGCGCTCCTCATCCAGTCGCCCGCTCGCGACGAGGGAGTCGTGCTGAGTCTGGTCGAATACGAGGAAGCTGCGGCTGGGATGCTTGGGGGCTTTCCAGCCGCCGTTGCTATAGTGCTTTCCGTGACGGGCAAGTTCGTCCTCGCGCAGGTAGCGGTTTCCTGCGTTGCCGACGAGAACGAGGCTGCCGTGGTAGATTTTGGCGGGAAGAGGAATGAGGGTAGTGCGCTCGCCCTCTTCTACAAGATAACCCATGCCGCCGAAGATCATCATGGACTCATAGGAGGTCATGTGCCACAGATCGGCGCCCACCTCTAAGGCCATGCGCACCCCATCGCCGGTGTTGTACAAAGTGCCGAGAGGGGCACAGCGGGTGAGGCCCAAGTAGTCTTGCACCATCTCGGGATTGTTCTCGAAGCCCCCGCAGGTCAGCACAACGCCGTTGTTTGCCCGAATGAGGAGGTTGTCACCCTTGCGCTGTACCTCCACGCCGACAATGGTTTTCGATTGCGGATCCTGGATGAGGTGGAGTGCGGGCGATTCGAGCCATACGTCAATTTTGTCTTGGCGAGATGAAACCCCCTCGCGCTGCGTTTGCCACATGTAGCCGTCAGAGTTGCCTTGGTGCAAGGCGGTCATGGAAATCTTGTCGGATCCCGGTAGCTCGGGATATTCGGGGGACATGAACGCGAAAGCGGGACTCAGCTGGTCGACGGTGCGGAAGTCCTCGATGTTGAGGTCGTACCATTCCGCGTAGTCTTCAGGCAGAGTGGCGAGGCCCTTGGCGAACGTGTCGACGACGTCATCCGCCACGGGCATGCTGCCGCACATGGCGACAAAGTAGTCGCGCGCGGCCTGCTCGTCTCCGTTGGAGTGCATGAACGTCTGGCCGCAGTAACGCGAGTTTCCGCCCTCATGCCCAAGGGGAGCCTTGTCCAGCAAGAGCACAGAGGCCCCGGCTTCGGCAGCGCTCATGGCAGTGACGGCACCGGCTGAGCCAAAGCCCACGACTACGACGTCATACTGGCCGTCCCAGTTGATGGTTTGGGCGAAGTCGAAAGCCGCGCTGCTGTTTCCCGTGTCGCTTAACGGCGTGGCGCAGCCTCCAAGGGAGGCGACTCCCGCCGCGCCAACACCGGCCAGGGCCAGTCCTTTCAAGAAGGAACGTCTTCCAATGGCCTGGTTTGCAATCTCCGTCATGATTGATGCTCCCCTTCCTTTCATTGCGGGTCTGCTGCGACAAAATGCTTAATTTGCCGTCCTCCTCCGACTTGCTGTCGGCGGCTGTTATGATGGGTGAAAAACGGGGACGCGAAAATCGGGGCAAGGTACTGAATTTTGTTTTGCCTTGTCAGAGAGGGCGACCTCATGCCCGAGGGATGAGGTCGTTGCCGGAGGGATGAGGCTCTCATTTGGAGCTCTGCGCGGAAGAGAGGGAAAGGTATGGGCGGGTCGGAAAAGAGGACGACGCTGTGGATCGCCATAACTGGGGGCGTATATTGGAGCGCCTCTGTGCTCTTTCTTACTTTGTGGCGGCCAATGTTCGGGGCGGAGGCTCAAGGGGATGCCACGATGCGGGTTGTGTTGTGGCTGTTTATTTCGGTAACGATCATCGCGTTGCTTGCGATCTATAAGCAGTTTATGCGTCCAAGAGTCCAGCAGGGGCTGGCTGCTGTGGCTTGCGCCGCCACGGCAGCTTACGTCGCGCTCCCCTTTGTTGCCTCGATGGGTGGCGGGAGTGCGGTTGTGGTGCTCGTGCTTCATGGTTTGCACCATGCGCTGCTTATTGTGTTCTGGGGTTTGGCATATGTATCGCTCAGCAAAAAGGAAGCTGAGCGAGTGGTGGCCGTTAGCCTTCTTGTGGCATTTCTCGTGTACTTCTTGGGGACGCTTATCCCCATTGGCGCTTGGAGCGCCCCTGTTGCCGCTGTCTTGAGAGCTGTCGGCGCGGTGCCGTTTATGCTGGGGACAATGCATTTGTCCACTTGCGAGCGCACTATTACTGCTGATGGGCTTGCCGCGTTAGTGCCGTTCTATTTGGGCCGTGTTTGCCTTGGTGCGTGCATGGCGCCACTGTTTTTCTTTGCAGCTTTGCCAGTTGGTGATCTTGCTCCGAATAGGTTTGTGAGCATAGGGGGCGCCCTTGTCTCTGCCTTGTTGCTCATCGCCTCTTCGCGCCAAAAAGGCCTTCGTCCGAGCGTTCTAAGGGTGGCGCCCTTGTTGATCTTAGGGGCATTGTTTGCCCCCTATCTAACGTCGACGTCTGCTCTTACGCACGCAATGTGGGTATTTTGCGGCGTTGTCTCATGGGCATCGTGGATCTCCCTGTCTGCAGCTCAGCTCTCAGATATCAAAGAGCAGATGGGGCTTGACGAGACGTTCCTCGCCATATCTGAAAAGGCGGTTGTCATCACTGCTTTATTTATAGGCTACTCTTTGTGTACGCTTGCGTTCGGCCGATCTGACCAATTGCCGGTGGCGTGGTCGGAGTATTGGCCTTTGTTCGAAGCGCTCCCCCTCTACTTATCGCTCACTATGTGCTGCTTCCAGTTTGCAACACTTGTCGATCGAAAACGCCAGCAAAGGCTTATCAGCAAAGGACTCGTGCGCGCTGAGGATCAGGCGCGTCTCGCTCGATCTGCTTTGGCCGAGCGGTACAGCCTGACCGAGCGAGAGAAAGATGTGTTCGAGCTTATGGCTGCAGGCCATACGCGGCCACGTATTCGCGAGCAGCTTTGCATGTCCGATGGTACGGTGAAAACCCATGCTTACCATATCTACAAGAAGATGGACGTCCATTCCCGCGAAGAGCTTTATGCATTAGTGGAAGCCGAGCGTGCGAAGGTGGTCGACCAAGAAGGCGATCGTCTGAAGTAACTGCCTCGCGGCGTGTCGGCTTGCAGCGGGAAATGATGGATTGAACAGGGAGGGTCGAACGCTTCTGACGCGGCCCCCACGTCGGCAGTTGCCGCCGCTGCGATACCGTCGTTCGCCGAGGTGGAATAGCCGCACGCTTTCCGACTTCACCCTCCCTCTCTCCCTGGGCCCGAGCTTCTCGCTTGCTGAATGCGCGGGCCTTTCTTTGAGTTTCTCTATGTTGCAGCCTTCGGGAAAGCAGTGCTCAGAAGCCATGTATTGCGCGAGATGACTTTGCGCCTGCGACCGATAATGGGCGCGACGTAAAGTGCGTTCGGGGAGCGTGCGACTGGAACGTTGTAAGGGGATCCGTGGAGCAAGAGCATCTTAAAGATTTGCGAGAAGATGGGGGGTTGCCACTGCTCCTCCGTCGACTATCCCGACCGGATTGAGGTCGAGAACCCTGGCGGTTTGCGCATTGCCTTGGACGTTATGCTCGCTGGTGGTGTTTCCGACGCGAGAAATCCCACGCTCATGAAGACGCTCGGACTCATCAACGCCTGCGAGAAAGAGGGCAGCGGCTTCGACGCTATGAGGCGCGCAGCAGTGGATGCGCAGGCTCCGCTGCCCACTGCGGTGGAAAGCTTCGGTCTCGATTAGGTGTCGAATCGCTCGTCGCTTCGATGGCTCCCGAACTGAGTTGGCCGATTCTGTATCGAAATCTGCGTTTATCAGCGTCGTCAATGCCTTTCGGACGCTGATAAACGCAGATTTCGGACAATTCCATGGGATCAGGCGCTGATAAACGCAGATTTGACGACAAGACTGACTAGTTGAGCTGCACTTTCGGCGCGGATGGAATAACTGCGCGCGCCGGAGCCGTCTGATCCGGCTGGCGTTATGGTGAGCATCGGCCTTCTTGTTTCTGCGTTCTGGATGCACTTTGGCGCGGATCACGCGCTGTAGAAATTGCGATCAATGCCACTGTGGACAGCTGTTTGTGGGCTCCCTGTAATGGGGTAAGGTTCCTATTGAGTAACTTTACTCAATACACTGAGTAAAGTTACTCAATACACAGGGAAGGGTTTTCCACGTTCGAACGAGAGCAGGTTTCCGTTATTCGCGAGCGTATGCTTGAGGAGGGCAATACCCTGATTCAGGTGGTGGTCGGTCCTCGCCAGACAGGGAAGAGCACTATGATCGCCCAAGCCTTGCGGGGTCTGGACGTACTGGCCCACTCGGTGAGCGCCGACGATATCCTTGCCCCCACCGAGGAATGGCTGCGTGACGAACGGCAGCAGGCGCGCAACCTACAGCGGATGTCTCATAGCCCCGTGATCCTTGTGCTCGACGAGGTACAGAAGGTGAAGGGGTGGCCCAACATTGTGAAAGGCCTCTGGGATGCCGATCGTCGAGACTTCCTCCCCTTGAAGGTTTTCCTGTCGGGCTCATCCAGCCTGCTTTTGCGCAAAGGGTTGGAAGACTCCCCCAAGGGCCGCTTCGAGCTGATTCGATCCCCCCATTGGAGCTACCGCGAGTGCGCCGAGGCTTTCGGGTTCACCTTGGACGACTTTCTGTTTTTCGGCGGCTTCCCGGGGGCGGCGCAATTTTCCGGCGACGAGCGTCGTTGGATGAGTTACGTGCGTGATTCCATCATCGAGCCGACCATTTCGAAGGATGTGCTGGAGGATGAGGAGGTACGCAAGCCGGCTTTGCTGCGCTCTCTGTTCGAACTGGGCGCGCGCTTTTCCGCTCAGGAGTTGTCCTACAGCAAGATGCTCGGCCAGCTGAACGATGCAGGCAATACCACCACGCTCGCCCATTACCTCGACCTCCTTTCCAAGGCCAGGGTCTTGTGCGGTCTTCCCAAATTTCATCCCAAAGAGGTAAACCGGAGAAAGTCGTCGCCCCGGCTCATGGTGTACGACACATCGCTTATGCCGGCGGCCATGGGGCGTTCCCGCGAGTTGCTTCTCTCCGATAGCGAGTTGCGCGGGCATCTGGTGGAAAGCGCTGTAGGGGCTCATCTGCTTGCGCTGGCTCCCCAGCACGGCTTTACGGTTAGCTGGTGGCGCGAGGGAACAAGCGAGGTCGATTTCGTTGTGAGCGATGCCAATGCTATAGTGGCCATTGAGGTGAAAAGCGGGCGCATGAAGCCTTTGGGCGGCATGGCTGCTTTTCTGAAAGAGTATCCGAAAGCTTTGCGCCTCGTCGTTGGCGGGACGGGCCCGGGCTCGTGTACCCTCGAAGACTTTCTTATGGACCGCGCTTTGGCCTCTTGGGGGATGGGCTGAGTTTGGCCATCTCATCGCTTGCAGCCACGCCGTCGCAAAATGGCCCAACAAAACTCTAACGTGCAACGGGCGCGTGACAGTTCGGCGCACGAGCGGTCATTGCGCGGTACTTGCGACAGTTGGCTTTCTAGAATGGGGAGGAAACCCTGATTGGAAAGAGACGACCTATGGCGGTGAGCGCGGGAGATGCGGCTTCGAGGACGAAGGCGCCGGCGATCTCGACCTGCGCGCCCGCATCGCCTGCAGCGGCCTCCCCATCGCCTGCAGCGGCCGCCCCTTCGCCTGCAGCGGCCTCCCCATCGGCGCTCGTGCTCGCAAAACCCGCAGGCGCCTCCCACGCCTCCTGCCGATCACGCCCTGCACGGCCGGGCATTGGCGCTCGTGTTCTTCGGGCTTCTGCTCGCCATGTTCATCAGCTCGCTTTCCGAGACCATCGCTTCCACGGCACTGCCCACCATCGTGGGCGACCTGAATGGCGTGGAGATCATGCAGTGGGTCTCCACCGCCTACATCTTGTCGTCAACGCTGGTCATGCCCGTCTACGGCAAGCTGGGCGATCTTATCGGCCGCAAGCGCCTGCTCATGGCGGCGCTCGCCCTATACGCAGCGGGCAAGATGATCTGCGGCCTATCGGTGAACATGGGCATGCTGATCAGTGGTCGCCTCGTCTCCGGGCTGGGGGGCGGCGGCCTTATCATCCTGTCTCAGGCGACGCTCTCTGATGTGGCGCCGCCGCGGAAGCTCGGCACCTACATGGGCGTCATCGGTGCCGTGTTCGCTGTGTCGAACGTGCTCGGGCCACTGCTCGGCGGCTGGTTCGTCCAGGTGACGGGCTGGCGCTGGATCTTCTGGTTCACCATGCGCCTTACGGCCGACGTGGCCGGCAAGCTCACCCATGTGGACAACCTGTCGCTCGCCACGCTAACGCCGCAGATTGTGGACAAGCTGCCCGCGTCAGCCCAGTCGGTTATCGCCGCCGGCTACTCCGACGCGCTGTTGCCGCTGTTCCTCTGGTTCGTGCCGCTCATGCTCGCCTGTCTCGTGATGATGCTCCTTTTGAAGCGCCACCCCCTCGCCACCACCATCAACCACGGCGGCGCGGGAAAGTAGGGGGAACCTCTCGGCGACCGCATTTTGTTTGTAGCCGCAAATCGACGGTTGTTATGTCAAGATCGTCGATTTGCGGCTACAAAGTGGGCAAAATCGCCTGTTTGGAACGAAATGGTGTCACGAAGCGACGCTTCTTACGGAAAAACCGCCAATTTGAGGCTAGAAAAGCGGGTGCGGGTGAAGGCGCTTACCCGCAGGCCTCGGGATCGAGGCGGTAGCCGATGCCCCAGACGGTTTCTATGATGCGGGGCTCGGTGGGATCGTCCTCGATCTTGGCCCGCAGCTTCTTGATGAATACGGTGATGGAGCTCGTCTCGCCGACGAACTCCGGGCCCCACGCCGCTTCCACGAGTTGCTCGCGGGAGAGCACGGTGCCGGGGCTTGCGGCCAAGGTCGCCAGGATTTTGAACTCCTTTGGGGTCAGCGGCACGTGCTCGCCGCCCAAGGTGGCGCGGTGCTGGGCCATGTCCAGGGAAAGGCGCCCCACGGTGATGGTGCCCGTGGACGGCATAGCAGCGGTTGGGCGCATGGCGGCGCGGCGCAGATGGGCCTCGATGTGCATCATCAGCTCGCGCGGGTCGAAGGGCTTCACCATGTAGTCGTCGCCCCCGGCCGCGAATCCGACGCCCTTGTCCACGATGTCCCCTTTGGCCGATAGGAAGATGACCGGTACGGTGACGCCCCGGGCGCGCAGTTCGCGGCAGGCGGTGAAGCCGTCCATCTTCGGCATCATGACGTCCATGATGATGAGATCGGGAGCCTCGCGAGCGACGGCGTCCAGCGCATCGGCGCCGTTGTCGGCGTAAGCGAATTGCCAATCGGCGCCTTCCACCATGTCGCGCACCACCCGGGCAATGCGCGGCTCATCGTCCACGAGCAGAATCTTCGCCATCGTCGTCCTCCTTCGCGGTTGTCAGTGGCTCGGCCTTCGGCGCTGCGGGTCACCCTGCGGCTTTACGCTTCCTCGTCCTCTTCCTCAATGACGGGCACATAGGGAATGCGCACGGTGAACGAGCTGCCCTCCTTCACCCGGCTTTCCACGGTCACGGTGCCGCCATGCAGCTCGGTGAGGTCGCGCACTACGGCAAGCCCCAGCCCCGTGCCCCGGTAGCGGCGGTTGGCCGATTGCCCGGCCTGCTTGTACAGCTCGAAGATTTGGTCCAACTCTTCGGGCGCGATGCCCATGCCGTCGTCGGCGACGCGCATGACGATCCAGCCGGCTGCGGCATCTTCGCCATCGGTGGCATTGGTGTCCGCCTTTTCGCTCTCACGGCGGGAGTCGGCCTTCCCGTCCTCGAACCCAATCGTCAGGCGCACGAACCCACCTCGATGGGTGTACTTGATAGCATTGTTCACCAGGTTCTCCAGAATGCGCCGCAGCTTCTCCCAGTCGGCCATGCTCAAGGGCACATTCGGCGCTACCGTGCAGGTGAGCCGCACGTCCTTGCCTTCCGCGATAGGGGCCAGCGCCTTGCGCACGAACTGGGCCAAATCGACGAAATCCACCGGTTCGGGCAAAAGCTCGTCCTTCTTGGCGGCGTGCTTGGAAATGACGAGGATGTTGTTCACCATGTTCAGCAAAAGGGTGGCATTCGACTCGATTTCGCCCACAGCCTCGCGGGTCTTGGACGCTAGGCTGTCGTCCGCGTTCAGGATGCGCGCGTAAGCCAAAATGCTGGTGAGCGGCGTGCGCAGCTCGTGGCTGACGATGGCGAAGAACTCGTTCTTGTAGGCCACCTCATCACCCAGCCGATCGAGTGCTACCTTCAGCTCGCGCTTCTGGTAGTTCAGCATGTCGTTGAGCACCATGAGGTCGTCGGTCTTGGAACGCACCTGGCCCTCCAGATCGGCATAAAGCGCCTCAAGGTCGCGGGCCATGCGGTCGAACTCGCCGGTGAGCTCCGCCAGCTCGTCGCGGGGCCGCTCGCCGGGGTCGGGCACCGTGAGGGTGTAGTTGAAGTCGCCCTTGCCCACGGCGCCCGCCGCGCTTCGCAGCTCGTCGATGGGCTGCAGCACCAGCCGGCTTGTCACGAAGTACAGCCCGATGAAGGCCGCTACCATCATGAACAGCACCATGATCGCCTGCTGCATCATGCTATCTTGAATGCCGGCGGCGTAAATGCCCATGGGCTCGGTGATGGACATGGCGCCGCCCACCTGTCCCACCTGCATGCCTTCCTTGGGGTAGCCGTACTGATCCAGCTCTCCGGCGGGGTCGCCGTGACATTCTAGGCACGACTCGGTCACGTACAACGGCTCCGTATAGCGGAACACCCGCGTGCCGTCGCCGGCGTCCACGACGCGCCAGAATGCCTTGCGGTCGGGGTCGGCGTTGAAGGCGGCCAGGGCCTCCTGCTCGAAGGCGTCCGGCGCGTTGGCAGCCTGACGCGGCGTGTCGTTCGTGAAGCGGATGGAGTAGTCGGTTTCTGTGGTAAACAGCATGGATATTGACTTCGCCGCCACCACGCACACGAGGTGCTTCGTACGGAAGGTGCCGTCCTCGGCACGGTTGATGACTTCCTGGTTCATATCGACGAAGTCCCACGCCGCGCGCATTTCGGCGGCGAGCACCTCGGCTTTTTCGCGTGCCTCGTTCTCGGCCTGAGCGTTTTGAAGCGATAGGTTCCACAGAATGTCAACGGCCATGAGCGCAACCATAATGACGCCGATGGAAACGGCGATCTTGAAGCGTATGCCATAGCGGAACGGGCGCCCCGGGTGATCGGTCGACATGGTGTCCCCTCCTCGTCAATCTTCATATTATGCCCGATGGAGCTGCATGCAGGAGACTTCGGTGGGGAAGGTAATTCTTTTTTAATATTTGCCCCGAAGTCTTAATGAAAAGTTCCGCTGGCCGCCATTGAAGTGACGTTGAGTCAGCGGCAGAATAATAGCCAGCGAGTGCGAGGGTTTCGGCCGAGGAGGGCCGCCCGATGCGACAGTAAGGCGGTAGGAGATCCGCCGAGAGCGGGGGTTCAAACGTCTTTTCGCCGCAGCTCGCGAGAAAATCCTATCTGAGGGAGGAGAGTTCTATGACGAAGAACAGCGAACGCGCCATTGACGCCAAGCTCACCCGTCGCGCCTTCGTGGGCGCTGCCGCGGCTACGGCTGCTGTGGGCCTGGCCGGATGCGCCCCTGCGGCCACCGACGAGGCGCCGGCCAAGGACGAGGACCTGCCCGTCACGGGGGAGGATCCCTATGCAAATGCGGAGATCTTCTACTCTACGTGCCCGCCGGAGTGCCAGCATCACAACCTCAAGGGCTATGTGGTGGACGGCAAGCTTGTGAAGGTGGAGTCTTCCGAGTTGAACGACTGCGCCGCCTGCGCTCGCGGCATCGCTCGTGGCTTTATGTGCAACGATCCCAATCGACTGACGGTGCCGCTTTTGCGCGACGGCGATAAGGGTTCGGGTAAGTTCAAGGAGATCACTTGGGATGAGGCCTTCGACCTTATCCAGCAGAAGCTCGATGAGGCCATTGCCACCGATGGCAACCAGTCGATTTGCTACGCAACTGGCTCGGGCAACTTCGGGGCCATGCACGGCCCGGTGGCGAATGCCTTCTTTGCGCATCTCGGCGGCGCCACTACGACGGTAGGCAAGCTTTGCTGTGCCGGCGTGTACGAGTCTGTTGTGTACATTTACGGCAAGCGCTTTCTGGACTGCCGTAACCAGATTGAGAACAGCACCTATTGCATTATTTGGGGCAACAATCCCGCCATCACCAAGCAGGGCTACTTCCAGCGTTTCGAGAAAGTGGTGGAAAACGGTGGCAAGCTCGTGGTGATCGATCCTATCTATACCGAGTCGGCCGCTAAGGCTACCGACTGGATCGCTCCCTGGCCCGGCACCGATGCAGCCTTGGGGCTTGCGATGCTGAAGACCATCGTGGACGAGAAGCTCTATGATGAGGAGTTCCTGCTGGCTCACACCTGCGCCCCGTGTCTGGTGGACAAGGCCACGGGAGAGCCAGTGATGGAAGATCCTGAGGATCCGGCCTCCTTTGTGGTGCTCGATACCGCCACGGGCAATGTGGTGCGCCATGATGCCGCAAACATCACGGCTGCCCTCACTTTGGAGGGAACGCCCCAGGCCGAGCAGTACAACACTGAGTTCGAGCTCATCTATGCCAACGCCGCTCCCTGGACAGTTGAGGCTGCCGAGGCCGAGTGCGGAGTGCCTGCGGCCGACATCCAGCGTATCGCTCGCGAGTACGCGACCGCCGAGCATGCCATGATCGTTCACAACATGGGCGGATTCATGCGTACCGAGAATGGTACCTACGCCGTGGCCGTTGGTGCCTACTTGGCAGCGTTCTGCGGACAGATCGGCCATGAGGGTGAGGGCTATTCGGATGCGGGTGGTGTGTGCGAAGTGAAGACCGGTGCGCCGATCGAGGTTCCCAACTTACTCGAGAAGATGCCCACCATCCCGTGCTTTAAGTTTGGTGAGTCCATTCTGAACGAAGACCCCTGCAAGGTGAACGTGTTCTGGTCCATGACCGGCAGCCCCATGACCCAGTGGCCCAATACCAACATGGTGCGCAAGGCTCTAGAAAAGATCCCCTTCGTCATTACCGTCGATGAGTACCTGACCTCTACCGCCCTCTACTCCGATTTGGTTCTGCCCTGCGCAGGCATCTTCGAGGTGGACGGCGTGCTGGCCCAGAACCGCTCCCATTGGATTCAGCTGATGGAGAAGGCGGTGGATGCGCCCGGCGAGGCCAAGAGCGATTTGGAGATATTCACTGAGCTCGCTCGCCGTTACGACTTCGGCGATGCCTTCGATGTGCCCATGGAGACGCTCATCAGCAACGTCATTGAGCCGGCGGGCATCACCTATGAGGAGCTGAAGGAGAAAAAGGCCATCGACGTGGTGGGTCCCGACTACATTCCCTATAAAGACGGCAAATTCCTTACACCTTCCGAAAAAGCCGAGTTCTGGGTACGCTCCTGGAAGGAGGAGGGCTTCGACCCCATTGCCTCCTACGCGCGTGCTGAAGAGGACGCTCGCAACGACAATGAACTGGCTCGCAAGTATCCGCTCTTCAGCGTTCAGCAGAAGACTTATCGCAGTGTGCATTCCACCTTCAACAATCTCGAATGGATGGACGAGGTATGCGATCAAAAGCCCGTGGTTCTTATGAATGTCGCTGATGCCGAGACACGAGGTATCCAGGATGGCGATGCGGTGGTTGTGTTCAACGATCGTGGCGAGCATCACGGCGTTGCTCTCGTCAACGACCTTATCAAGCCTGGGGTAGTAGGGCTGCAGAACGGCTGGTGGGAGCAGCAGGGCGGCTCGTCCAGTTATGTGACCAACGATAAGTGGAGGACTCTCGGTGGTACCCACTGCTGCAATCAGACTCTCGTTGACGTGAAGAAGGAGGCGTAAGACCATGGCTATCGGATTTTGGATGAACAATAAGAACTGCTACGGCTGCAAGACCTGCTCCATCGCCTGCAAGAGCGAGAAGCAGTTGGATAAGGGTGTGCTGCTGCGGCATGTGACGGCAATTCGTCAGGATGATCCGCGAGCTTTTGCTTACCTCTCTATGGCCTGTAACCATTGCGAAGAGCCTGCCTGTATGGCGAACTGCCCGGTAGGGGCCTACAGCAAGTTGGAAGATGGTACGGTGATTCAGGACCACTCCGTTTGCATCGGCTGCAAGACCTGCATCTCCGCTTGCCCTTACGGCGCGCCCAGCTACGACGAGGCGACGAGCACTACGTTCAAGTGCGATGGCTGCTACGATCGGCGTCAACGCGGCGAGCTGCCCGCGTGCGTGGTTGCCTGCCCCGGCGCAAATCTGGCTCTCGATGATATGGAGTCTCTGCAGAGCACGTATACGGCCGATATCGTGTCCGACGAGAACTCCGGCACCAAGCCCAACTTCGTCATCACGGTGGATGCGGCCCTGGCTGAAGAGCCCGACGACACCGTGGTCGAGAACCGCACGGCGTAATTTCCCTTAGGGCGCCCTCGTCCGCGAGGACGCAAGAACGGCACGAAGCGCTCCCTCCCCTCCGCTTCGTGCCGTCCCCTTTTGGAAGGAGGACGAGCATTGTTTTCCCTAGCCTGGAAGAACATCACCCGACGTTTGGGCGGATCCCTCATGACCGCTCTTATCGCCTTCATTGCCGTTTTTGTATTGGCCACCTCTCTGGCTGTCGTGGCGTCGCTTGAAAATGGACTAAGGCTCTCGCGGGAGCGACTCGGAGCCGACATCATGGTCCTTCCCGCAGGGGCATCTGGCAATGCGTCAGAGGTGCTCTTTTGCGCCGAGCCAGTCAACGTGTACTTGCCGGCTGATGTCGAGCGAACCGTGGCCGGAATCGACGGTGTGGAACAGGCGACACCCCAGTTCTTCACGCAAACGGTCAACCAGAGCTGTTGCTCGGTGATCGGGGTGACGCGCGTGGTGGGCATTGATATGAAAACGGATTTCATCGTAGGCCCCTGGCTGGTCGGTGGGACACTTGAAGGGGGGGCGCTGCCTCCGGATGGCATTATCTTGGGAGCTGCGGCGCCACCTATCGAAGGCGGGCAAGCATCCATTCTCGGATCGGTGTTTTACTGTGTGGGCACCCTTGAGCCAACGGGATCGAGCGTCGACGAGACCATCTTCATGGATGTGAATGCTGCGCGAACCATTGCGGCTGAAAGTCCATATCTTGAGAGCGTCTGGCTTAACGTCGATCCCTTCGATGCCATCTCGTGCGTTATGGTGAAGGTGAAAGAGGGAGCACAGCCCTCGGCGGTGGCAGCTGCCATTATCGAGCAGGTGCCAGGAGCTGCGGCGGTATGCACTTCCGATCTTATTGCCGGTGCAACATCCCAGCTGGTCGTGTTGGAATCGATGACCCTTGCGTTTCTGGCGGCTATCATGCTTTTGGCGGCTCTGGCGTTGGCGGGGCGGTTCTCGTCGCTCGTGTCGAGTCGTATGGGCGAGCTCGGCCTGCTGAGGACGATGGGAGTTGGCCGCCTTAAGGTTGCTTTGAGCTTCGTGGTCGAGGTGGGGATTGTCACAATGGTCGCGGCAGCGACAGCGACGGTCTGTGCATGCTTGGCATCATCGGCCATTATCGGACAGCTCCATACCTCGTTCGATTTGCCGGGAGCCCTGCTGGCTCCCTCGGCTTACGGGTGGGTTGTCTGCGCGGCTCTTCTGTTCGCGGTGCTCCTCAGTTTGGTGGCGCTCGTTCAGCCCATGATCACCCTGATGCGTCAGGATCCCCAGGAAACGCTTGCCAAAGGAGGGTTGTGATGGAACCGTTGTTAGAGCTTTCCGATGTCGTAAAGGAATTCTCCTCCCACCCCCCGGTGCGTCCACTCGATGGTCTGAGCATGGTTGTACCACCCTCGACGATGATTGCGGTTACGGGCGTCTCTGGCAAAGGGAAATCGACTCTGCTCAATGTGATGGGCGGCCTGCTGCGCCCCGAAGCTGGATGTGTGCGGTATCGGAAGGTCGACCTGACACAGGCGACGGCCGCGCAGCTCGATGCCATTCATCGGCATGGCATTGGCTTCGTTTTCCAGACGCCCTATTTGTTCCAGGCGCTAACGGCCTATGAGAATTTAGAGCTGGCGCTGCGGGCCTCTGGTGAGAAAGTGGCGCGAGACCGCATTTTCGAGATGTTGGAGAAACTGGGCCTTGACGAACGGGCCGAGCATCTTCCCTCGGCTCTATCCGCTGGGCAGAAGCGCCGATTGGTGCTCGGTCGCGCGCTCCTCTCCTGCCACGATGTACTGTTGGCGGACGAGCCGACGAATGACTTAGATGAGGAATGGTCAGAGTGCGTCTTCGAGCTGCTGCGCGGCTTCTGTGCCGATGAGGAACGATCGGTGGTTCTGGTGACCCATGATCGCTCCTATGCCGCTCGGGCTGACAGCATGTATCTTCTGGAAGGAGGAAAGCTTAGGGAGGTGGCGGAGCAATGATCACGCGCAGGAACTTTGTGGTGCTGGCCGGTATTGGAGCCATGGGGCTGCTAAACACGGCAGGTTGCGCCGCGCCAGCCGAGGAGCCGCCGAGAGATGTATCGGGAGAGCAGGAGCCGCTGGAAGAACCTTCGCCAATTCCCCAAAAGGAGCCGGTTGCTTCCAGCGAGCCGTTTTCGGGGGAGATTATCCCCGGGATGCTGTGCGTTGCGGAGTACGCGACAAACACTCTTGCGGTTGTCGACGCGAGGGCTGGAGAAGTGGCTGGCCGTATTCCCGTCGGCCGCAATCCGGCTTCGGTTCTTGCCGTGGGAGATACCGTTTTCGTGGGGTGCACCGGCGCTGGTGAGGTGACCGCGGTTCCGATGGCGAGCCCGACTGCCGCGGCCCCCATTCCCGTGGGGCATCAGATTCTTGGGCTGTGTTGCGATGAGGCTCGGGGACTTATCTATGTTGGCGACTACTTCGCCAACAGCGTTCATGTAATCGACGTGGCGCTGCAATCGCTTGTGGGCACGATGGAGCTTAGCGCATTGGGATTCAGCGGCCGCACCGATCCGCCCCCTTGCTGCACCTTTGAACCGGGGGCGGGGCGCCGCACCGTGGCGTTGGCGTTGGCTCCCGAGGGGAATTTGCTGTACTGCGCCAACTACGGCACCTTCGACGTGGCTCGCGTCGACCTTGCGACGGGCGAGGAAATCGAGGCCTTCGACGGGGTTGTGGGCCCGCGCCAGATCCTCGTGTCCGCCGATGGAGCGCAGCTGCTTCTGGCCGGCGTGGGAGGGGAGGGCGAGCAGCAGGTGAGCGACCTGTATGTGCTCGACCGCTCCTCGGGCAAACGCGTGCAGGAGGTGCCGGTGGGCCAGTCTGTCGCCGGCGTGGCTCAGGCCTCTGACGGCTCTGCGGTGTGGGCCATCGCCCGCGACGATGGGGAGTTGGTGGCCTTCGACGCCGACTGGAACGAGACGGGGCGTCTGTCTTTGGGTGTGGGCATCGATACGCTCGTACTTGCTCCCGACGAGAAGACGCTGCTGGTTGGCAACAGCATCGGCGGCCAAGTGCACGTGGTGGATGCGCCGTCGCTGGCGCTGCTGAATACGATTGAAGGATTGGCGAGTCCCAAGGGCATCGCCGTCATCGCTTGAAAGGGGAACTCATGAAGAACTTGCAACTGCTGGCGCCCATCGCGGCGCTTATCTGCGCCGCCATAGTGTGCGGAGCCGTGCTTCTGTGGGCGCCGGTGTGCTCGGGCACGCTTGAACTGGCTAACGGCAACATGGTGCCCATGCGCTGCACCTATACGGCGAAGGTCGAACTGCTGCTTGCTCTTATTCTGGCCGCCGTGGCGGTGGCGGCCCTCGTGACGAAGCGGCCCATGACCGTGGCGCTGGTGCTGCTGTCGCTCGCCATCGTGCTGCTCACCTTCGACACGCCACTCTCCATCGGCGTCTGCAAGAGCGCCGACATGGCCTGCCAGAGCACGGCGCTGTGGCTGCGCATCGCCGGCGGCATCTCCACCGTGGCCACCCTCGCCGGCGCCCTGCTCAACCCCGACCGCAAACGCGTCACGGAGTAGGGCACCTTTCTCGCGAACGCATGCGAGGCTGACTCCCTTCTCCGGGGAATCTGGAAAATGTGCTTATCTGGATCGCGATTTGGAAAAGGTGTCATGGTGGGTCGATTGACTTGGAAAATGTGCTTTTTCGAATTCTAAAAACTCCCTATCTGACCTGGTAAAACTCGAATAATACCAGGTCAGACCCTCATCCAAAAAAGCACATTTTCCAACCTTCGCAGACAATGGGGAAATTGATCTGGCTATGTTTTCGTGCTAGTATCTATATCACTGTAGCGATATAGATAGGATGGCTACTATGAGCGAAGTGCTGCGCTTGTACCATGGGTCGCCAATTCGAGTGAAGCGCCCCCTTTTTGGCGTGGGCAATCCCTACAACGACTACGGTTTGGGCTTCTATTGCACGGAGTCGTTCGAGCTTGCCTGCGAATGGGCCTGCCCGAAGGCAAAGGATGGGTTTGCGAACGCCTATGACCTTGAGCTCGCGGGCTTGCGCGTGGTGGATCTGGACGCCGAGCCTTACGGTACCATCGAATGGCTCGCGGTGCTTTTCGCCAATCGACAGTTCGACGTTCCGACGAGTCTTATGGAGTCCGCTAAGTCCTACGTGGCGGCCCGATACCCGTCGGAGTTGGGCGAAGCGGACGTGGTCGTGGGCTACCGTGCTGACGACTCCTACTTTTCTTTTGCCCGGGCTTTTCTGGAGAATCGCATTAGTCTCGCACAGCTTGAGCGCGCGATGAAGCTTGGTGGGCTGGGACGTCAGGTGGTTGCGGTGAGTGAGGCAGCCTTCGGGGCGCTCAGGTTCGTAGGAGCCGAGCCCGCGTCAGCATCGCTCTGGCATGAGAAGCGCATGAGGCGAGATGAGAAGGCGCGCCAGGACTTCGATCGCATTCTGCACAAGGAGCCCTTTGACCCCAACGATGTGTACATGCTCGACTTGATGAGGGAGGGGTAGGCCATGGGGGAGTATCGATACGCCGTCGTCGAGCTGCCGCCTTCGCCTTATGCTCACGATCTGCAAGAAGTGCTGGCATTCGTTTTCGATATCGGGGTGAACTTGGCCGGGTGCACGGGCGAGCAGGTGGCCCAGGCGTTCATGGCGTCAGGTTTGGCCGAGGAGTTTGAAAAGCAGAATCCGGTGTACGTGGCGGGCAAGTCGTCCTATGACTTACTGCGCATCATGGTGCCTCTGCTCCCGTGCGATGAAGTGCCCGCGCCGTGTCTTCGCTATGACCGGACGCCGGATTTCTGGGTCGGGTGGGTGCTTGCTCATTACCAGATGGTCACGGGTTGCTCCTACCGGTCCATCTTCGCGACTGCCACCTATGACGAGATTCGCTCCATGTATTGGCCGCTGCACGAGGCACCTGAAAGCAAGTTTGTCGACATCTTCGACGAGATGCGCACCGAGCGCGCGAAGGCCACCAACTTGCGAACTCTGCGCGAGGCGGCAGGTCTTTCTCAATCGCAACTAGCAAAGGCATCGGGGGTGGGCGTCCGCTCCATCCAGCTATACGAGCAGCGACAGAAGGACATCAACAAGGCCCAGGGCATAGCCCTCTATCGCCTGTCCCGTGCCTTGCGTTGCACCATGGAGCAGCTGCTGGAGCGATAGAAGGGGCACGCGCCCTGCAGTTTATCTCGATTCTGAACGCACTGCGTTCAGAATCGTGCCTGCTTTTATCGCCCTTCGGGTTCGAAGCTTTCTACGAGGGCGATGAGTTCTTGACGCTTGTGGATGTCCAGCTTGACGTAGATGCGCTTGGAATGGGTGCGCACCGTGTTCTCGGAGACGAACAGCAGCTCGGCGATGTGGGCCACAGTGTTGCCGCGGGCGATGAGCTCGGCCACCTCCGCCTCGCGGGCCGATAGGCCGTAGAACTCGCGCACTGCCGCCATCTGCTTCGAGAAACGGTCGCGAAAGGCAGCGCCATCTCGGGTAGCTGCAGTGCTACCGGACGATGCGCTATGAGGCGCTCCCTGCGCGCGATCTCTGCTTTCGGCTTGCGTGCCGACGGTGTCGGCAGCGCAGAGGAGGGGATCCGCGATTGCGGCATCCTTTCCTTCGACACCTTCTTCAGAAACAGATGCTGATGCTTCCGAGGCGGCGGATGGTGCGTCGGTCATGGCGGCTGCGCTATCGGTACGGGCGATCACGCGGCTTGCAGACCCTTTCTTCCCGCCGCGCTGGAGGGCCAATAGCTCGATCTCGTTGATGTCGGTGCCGGCCAGCACGCGGCGGAAGCCTCCCTGGCCGATGAAGTACATGATGCCGAGAAGGTACAGCGCCGCAATCGTCACCAGGGTATCTGGTTCGGCCAACCCACCACCTCCGCCAAGTTCGAGCGTCGTGAGCTTGCGGACGAGTACCTGCGCGACCACCTGCTCACCTGGGCGCCGCACTATCTGGAAGCCTTGGAGGCGGCGGCCGGCCATCTCTTCTACCAGGGCCTCGCCGCCATGATCTTCCTCGCGCAGGCGCGCGTTTTCTCGAGTCGTCGCGGGGCGCGTATCCTGCTCGCCCTCGCGACGACGGCGTGCGCGGCCAACGTAGCGGTGTACGCCGTTCTCGGCTTCCAGCTGCAGGGCATCGAAAACGAGCTCGTCTCCGCCCTTGCCCTCGCCTGGTGCACCGCGATCAAGTGCGAGCGTCGCCAATCCCCAGCACTCCTTGCCGTCGCCAGCATCCTCGCTTTCGTCGCGATCTTCCTCATGCGCTTCACCTTCTACATGAGCCACCTCACCGTGGGCCTCGGCGTCTAAAACTGTCAAAAATTTTTACAGTTTACGGAAAAATTTTGACAGATTGCCGCGAGAGAAGGCGATCTCAAAAACTAGCCTCAAATAAACGGTTTTGAAATAAACATCGTCGATTCGGGGTTACTTTTCGTCGTGCTGCGAGCGATTTCGCCTCGTTCTAGCCGCAAATTGACGCTTGTTATTTCACAACCGTCAATTTGCGGCTACAAAATCGAGGACGCAAAGCTGCAAAATGCGAGCCTAAGCCTCTAACAGCACTTTCCCGTCGAGGTTCTCTATCCAGGTGTGCAGGATGCGGCCGTCTTCCACGTCCATTTTCGCGATGGTGCGGCCGAAATCGCTGCGGGGGCGGTACACGGCGCCGGGGCACAAATAGATGCTCGCGGGCCGCGCCGCGGGGCCGACCACGAGTTCGGGTACGTGGGTATGCCCGTGCACGATGACGTCGGGCAGCGGGTCTCCGGGTGCGAGTGCCGCCGAGCCGGCGAAGCTCACGCGCACGTCGCCCGGCTTGTGGCCCACGAGGAAGCGCACGCCGCCCAAAACTGGATGTGCGAAATGTCCTACCTCGCTGCCGTACTCGTCGAAGTCGTTGTTGCCGAGCACGGCTGTCACGGGGGCCAGGGTTTCCAACTCGCGCAGAATGGCCGGCCCGCAAATGTCGCCGGCGTGGATGATGTGGTCGCAATCTGCCAGCGCCGCGTAGGCGCGCGGGTCCAGCGAGCCGTGGGTGTCCGAGATGATGCCGATGCGCAACGCGGGGCTCCTTTCGCGAGATGCCATGGCCCTCCATCGCCCTTTTGCCTATCCAGCGAGCGATAGACTCGGGCGCGAAGGCCGGTTCCTCTCTATAATAGCGCGTGGAAGATTTGGCGCGCGCGACATGCCGGAGGATTCGCACGACGCGCAGGAGCCTTGCGCGACGCACGGGAGCGATTCACGCGACGCGCAGGAGATTCGCACGAGGAAAGAGACACGCTGTTCATGGAAACCGTCGCCCGCATTTTCGAAAGCTGCCGCGAGGATCGTTTGCCCGCAAGCCGCGCGGGGCGCGTGGCCGTAGCCCAAGAGGCTGGCGCAGCCTGCACGGAAGTGTCCGAGAGCCGCGCGCGGCGCATCCCCTTCTCGGTGGAGATGTTCCCGCCGAAGGGTCAGCTCACGCTGGACGCGGCCCGCAAGGTCGTGGAAGGCCTGCGCGCTGCATCTCCCGATTTCATCTCGGTGACCTGCTCGGCCGGCGGCAGCGGCAACGGGCACGGCGGCCAGACGGTGGCCATCGCCGAACTTATTCAGAACGAGGCGGCTACACCCGCTGTCGCGCATTTCACCTGCGTGAGCGCCACGGCATCATTGGTGGCGACGGAAGTGGAAGCCCTGCGCGCGGCCGGGGTTGAAACGGTGCTCGCTTTGCGCGGCGATCTTGCGCCCGGCCAGGAGCCGGCCGATTTTCGCTATGCCTACGAGCTCACCCGCGCCTGAAAGCGGCCGGCTTGTGCGTGGGCGCGGCGGCTTATCCGGAAGGGCATATCGACTGTCTGGATCCGCGCGAGAACATCCGTCATCTGCGCGCGAAGCAAGATGCCGGCGCCGACTTCTTCATCACCCAGCTGTTCTTCAACAACGACGACTTCTATCGCTTCCGCGAGGCGGCCGAATCTGCGGGTGTTGCGGCCCCCATCTCGTGCGGCATCATGCCGTTTCTGGGGAAATCGCAGATCCAGCGCATGGTGTTCCTCTGTGGCAGCTCACTGCCGGCGCCCATCATCAAGCTTTTGGCGAAGTACGAGGACGATCCGGTGGCCCTGCGCCAGGCGGGCATCGAATACGCCTGCAACCAGCTCGTCGACCTCGGTCGCCACGGCGTCAACGGCCTGCACGTGTATGCCATGAACCAGCCCGATATCGCCTGCGCCGCCGCCGAAGCGGTCGCTGCTGCCGGACTTCGGTGAACACCGTGGTTGTCTTTTCCGCCATCTCGAGAGCCGTGCCGAAGGCGCTGTGCCTAAGAGCCTCCGACGTTGTTGGAGGATGGTGACGCCGTGGAACTGAAAGCGCGCGTCGATAGGGAAGAGGCCCTGGCGTTTCTGGGCCATCGCGGCCAGAAGCTGGGGGATCTGCGCGAAAGGCTGGAACGCGCGGCTTGCTTGTGCGAAAAGGAGCTCGTCCCGCGCGGGGTGTACCGCGAGATGGGCGCGTCGGAAGCCCTTGCGTTGTTGCCGGGCCGCGATATCGCCCGCCATGTGGAAGGCTGCGCGCGCGTGGTGCTGCTGGCGGTGACGGTGGGGATGCAAAGCGAGATGCTGCTGCGTCGCGAGCGGGCCCTCAGCGCGACGGACGGCCTGCTCGTGGATGCCTGCGCGTCATCCCTCGTCGAGCAGGCGGCCAATGTCCTGAACGCGCATATCGTGGAAGAGGCCACGGCGCGGAACCTGGCCGCCACATCGCGCTTCAGCCCTGGCTATGGCGACCTGTCGCTGAGTTGCCAGCCAGCCTTTCTTGTCGCAAGTGGCGCCGACCGTGCTCTGGGGATCCACGCTACGGCGGCGCACCTTCTCGTTCCAACCAAATCCATCACGGCGGTTATCGGCCTGCGTTCCCATCCGAATTCCGCCCGGGAGGGCGGCGCAAGCACCGCCCCTACGGAGGGGATACGCTGCTCCACCTGCCCCGTCGCCGATACGTGCGCCCTGCGCGCCGAAGGAAGGACCTGCTATGGCAACCCCGCGTAAGCTCACCGTGACCGACGCCCACCTGGCCGAGGCCCTGGCCGGGCGCACCTACCTGCTGTTCGATGGCGGCATGGGCACTCTCGTCCAGGCCGCTGGGCTCCATACCGTCCACGCGGTGCCGGATCTGCTGAACCTCACGCACCCCGAGGCCATCGTGGCCATTCAGCGTCAGTATGTGGAAGCTGGCGCCGACTGCATCACCACCAACACGTTCAACACCAACCGCTTGAAGCTCGCGAACGCCGGCGCTACCGTGACCGAGGTGTACGCGGCGGCCGCGGCCAACGCTCGGGCGGCCGGGGCGCCGCTGGTGGCCGGCGACATCGGGCCGACCGGCGCGCTGCTCGAGCCTTTGGGAACCCTCACCTTCGACGAGGCCCTCGACATCTTCTCCGAACAAGCCCGCGCCGCCGAGACGGCCGGCTGCGATCTCATCGTCGTGGAAACCATGGCCGACCTGCTGGAAGCCAAGGCTGCCGTGCTCGCTGCGGTGGAAAGTACGACGCTGCCGGTGTTCGCCACCATGACTTTCGGCGAGGACAGCCGCACCTTCCTCGGCACGACGCCGGCCATCGCCGCCACGACGCTGTCGGCGCTCGGCGCCTCGGCCGTGGGACTCAACTGCTCGCTCGGGCCGACGGAGTTGGCGCCGTTCGTGGGGGAGCTCGCGCCGTACGACCGCGCCCTCGTCATGGCGCAGCCCAACGCAGGCTTGCCCCGCATTCAGGATGGCGAGACCGTCTTCGACGTGGGCCCTAACGAATTTGCCCAGGCCATGGAAGCGATCCTAGATGCCGGCGCCACGGTCGTAGGCGGCTGCTGCGGCACGACGCCTGACCATATTGCTGCTCTGCGCGCGCTCATCGACGCGCGGCCGCTCCCCGCGGTTGCATCCGTCTCTGTTCCAGCACACACTCCTGTGGCCTCCTCTGCGACAGCTGTTTCCGCGAGCTCCGCTTCTTCCCGTGCTGCTTGGGGGGAGCAAAGCGAGCCGAAGGGCCTCTCGGCGTCCAGCGTCCCCAACCTGCGTTATCGTCCTGCCTTCACGGTGACCTCGGCGCAGCAGATGGTGTCGCTGCCCGAGGGCGAGGCGCGCATCGCCGTCATCGGCGAGCGCATCAACCCGACAGGGAAGAAGAAGCTGAAAGCGGCTCTGCAAGCGGGCGATGTGGACTACCTGGTGGCCGAGGCGGCCGCCCAGCAGCGCGCCGGCGCCGATATCCTCGATGTGAACGTGGGCGTGCCGGGCCTTGATGAGCCGGCGCTCTTGTCGCAGGTCACGCGCGCGTTGCAGGCCACCGTGCCTCTACCGCTGCAGCTGGACTCATCGGATCCGGCCGCCATCGAAGCCGCGGCTCGCGCCTATGCGGGCCGCCCCATGGTGAACTCCGTGAACGGCAAGGCCGACAACCTCGCCGCCGTGCTGCCCGTGGTGGCGCGCTACGGTTGCACGGTGGTCGGCCTCACTCTGGACGAAAACGGTATCCCTCCCACGGCCGAAGAGCGCCTGGCCATCGCCGAGCGCATTGTGGCTGCCGCCGAGGCTCACGGCATCCCGCGCGAGGACGTGGCCATCGACTGCCTCGTCATGGCCGCCGCCACCAACCAGGATGAGGTGCGTGAGATTCTGCGTGCAGTGACCTTGGTGAAGGAACGTCTCGGCGTGCGCACGGTGCTCGGCGTGTCGAATGTCAGCTTCGGTCTGCCAGCGCGGCCGCTCGTGAACAGCACGTTCCTCGCTGCCGCCTTCGGGGCCGGCCTCGACATGCCCATTTTGAACCCCCTGAACGTCCGCTACCGCGACACCGTGGCGACGTTCCGCATCTTGAACGGCCAGGATACGGGCTGCCGGGCATTTTTGGAAGCCTACGCGAACGCGAGCGACCCTTACGAAGTTGCCGCCGGATCCACCCCCGTAGGGGGCGACCTCGGTCGCCCCTCGGTTCCAAAGGGCTGTCCCGTTCCGATAACGGAAGCCTTCACCGATGCGGCGGACACCGTCGCCCATCTGGCCGAATGCGTGCTGGAAGGACGCAAGGCACCGGTGGCAACGGCCACGGAGCGGCTGTTGGAGACCCACGACGGCCTGGCCATCATCAACGATATCTTCGTTCCCATCCTCGACGTGGTCGGCCAGAAATACGACGAGGGCGCGTTCTTCCTGCCCCAGCTCATGGCCTCCGCCGAAGCCGTGAAAGCCGGCTTCGATCTCATTCGCGACCGCGCTCGGGCAGTCGGCGCAAGTGCCGCTGAAGCCACCCCCGTAGGGGGCGACCTTGGTCGCCCCTCGGGCTCGAGTGCAGTCACCCCTCGCAAGGGCTGCGCAAGCCCCGCCCCTACGGAAGGCGACGCGCACGTCCCCGCCGAAAGCGACCGCGCCATTATCGTGGCCACGGTGCAGGGCGACATCCACGACATCGGCAAGAACATCGTGAAGATGCTTCTGGAAAACTACGGCTTCACGGTCATCGATCTGGGCCGCGATGTCGCCCCCGAGGCCATCGTGGCTGCCGCCCGCGACACCGGCGCGCGTCTCATCGGGCTTTCGGCGCTCATGACCACCACGGTCGGCGCCATGGAGCGCACGATCGCTCTCGTTCACGAGCAGCTTCCTGGTGTGGCGGTCATGGTGGGCGGCGCGGTCATCACGCAAGAGTTCGCCGAGCAGATCGGCGCCGACTTCTATGCAAAGGACGCCGCCGCTTCCACTCGCGTTGCCTCGACCTTCTTCGATGACTAATTCGCGTAGATACGCCCACAGGCCACCGATCGCGCTATCATAGAACCAGCAGTGACCCACCCTCATCGGAGCAAAGGAGCCTTAATGGGGAAGAAGGACGTTGAAGCCCTCGAGATCACCATCGACGAGCTGCCCACCTACCTGCACACGAATCACTCGGCTTATATGGAAGTGGCCGACGGGCTGTACTACCTGACCGACGTGAACGACCAGTACTGGCGCGCGCAGGATACCAACCAGTTCAACGAGAAGGGTCACTACGTCGATTGCAGCCCGCTCGTGCCCACCATCGCCGAGTTCCTGGATCTGCCGTTCCACGAGGGAAAATCGATCCGCGATTTGGCTGCCGAGGCCACCTTCTACGCATCCGGCGATGGCAAGGACATGCCCGAGGATTTCTAAGCGCCGGCGCGTGTTTTCCGAAGCGGTCTGTCTTTTGTTCTTACGACGTTCAAGAACCCCGAGGTGTCGAAAGGATGCCTCGGGGTTTGTGCTATGATGCCCTGCGAACTACCCTGGTCGCGAAGTGCGCGGCCACTCGAGAAGAGAAAGAAGGAATCATGGCAGAAGAATGTTCCCACGAGTGCTCCAGCTGCGGCGTCTCCGGCTGCGGCGATCGCACCGCCGAGGCTGGCCCCAGCACCCTTGCGCCCAACAAGCGCACCAACGTCAAGCATGTGATCGGCGTCGTGTCCGGCAAGGGCGGCGTGGGCAAGTCCCTCGTCACCAGCCTGCTCGCCTCCGAGATGAACAAGCGCGGTCACAAAGTGGCCATTCTGGATGCCGACATCACCGGCCCGTCCATTCCGAAGTCCTTCGGCGTCGACAGCCGCCTGACCGCCGACGCCGACGGCATCAACCCGGCGAAGTCCGCCAGCGGCATCGAGGTCATGTCCGTGAACCTCATGCTGCCCGAGGGCGACATGCCCGTGGCCTGGCGCGGCCCGGTCGTCACCGGCGCCATCAAGCAGTTCTGGCAGGAGGTGAACTGGGGCGATGTGGACTACATGTTCGTCGACATGCCTCCGGGAACTTCCGACGTGTTCCTGACGGTCTTCCAGTCGTTGCCCGTGGACGGCATCGTCACCGTGTCGGCTCCCCAGGAGCTTGTGGCCATGATCGTTGGTAAGGCCGTGAACTTGGCGAAGTCGCTGGAGGTGCCGGTGGTGGGCCTCGTGGAGAACATGGCCTACTTCAAGTGCGACGACTGCGGCAAGGAGCACCACATCTTCGGCGAGCCCCAGGGCGCGGCTGTGGCCGAGAAGTACGGCATCCCCGCCGTGGCCACGCTGCCCATGGACCCCTCCTTCGCTCGTCTTGTGGACGAGGGAAAGGTGGAGGCCTACGAGGTGGAAGGCGCACTGGACGGCATCATCGATCAGATCGTCGCCACAGCTGAGGCGAAGTAGCCCGAAACCTCCGATGCGAAGACGCTGGCAGGAATTTTCAAAAAACTTGAAAAAAGTTCTTGCGTACGGTGTCCGTTATGCTAATATAGTCCTCGCAATTTTTCGGGGCCTTAGCTCAGCTGGGAGAGCGCATGGCTGGCAGCCATGAGGTCAGGGGTTCGATCCCCCTAGGCTCCACCAAGATTTATCGAGCGCCTACTTCGGTAGGCGCTCGTTTTGTATGCAGACGGTCTGATGCTGGCCCCGAAAGCATTTTCAGGAACCTTACAGGTATGTGCAGGTATTGTCGGTGGGGTGTGTGATCTGGGTGATCCTCTTCACCCGGTTTCAGCACGTGAAATAATAATTCTCTGACCCTGCGGCGCGTTTGCAAATCGTTTGCAAAACGTTGGCAAACGGTTAGGGTTACGCGCGCTCATGAAGGATGGGCGGAAACCTCACGGAGGGAGTGAGGCGCGCTCGATGAGTTGAGGCGTTGGCAATGGGGCTGACGCCAGTCATGAAAGGTTGAGGATCTATGAAATTTGCCTCGTTCAAGGGCTCTGCTCTGAAGAGCGTGGGGGCGGTCTCGCTCTGCGTCGCTCTCGGCGCCGGTCTCGCGGGCTGCGGCGGCAATGGCGCCGGCGGCGGTGCCGTGGCGGCTACGGTTAACGGCCAGGACATCATGGAGCAGACGATCACCGATTACATCGCGAACTTCCGCACCTCCAGCTCGTTGGAGTCTGATGAGGCCTGGGGCGAGTGGATGGTCGCCAACGGCTATACGCCCGAGTCTGTCCGCGAAGAGGTTATCGACTACTACGTCAACCAGGATCTCTACGATCAGGCCGCCAAGGAGTACAACGTGACGGTCGAGCAGGCCGACATCGACGCGGCCATGGAGGAGACCAAGGCGATGTTCGAGTCTGATGAGGCCTTCCAGGAGGCCCTTGAGGCGTCGAGCATGACCGAGGAGTCCTATATCGAGGACGTCATCCGCCCGAACCTGCTCCAGACGAAGCTCGCTGAGGCCGTGGCCGCTCAGGAGAGCGAGGGCGAAGGCGACGACGCGACGCTTGCCCAGGCCCAGGCCATGAGCGAGCAGTTCAACGGAGCGAAGCGCTCGAGCCACATTCTTCTGACCGCCGAGGAGGGCGAGGACGATGCGGCTCTGGCTGCTCGCGCCCAAGAGCTCCTCGACCAGATTAATGCTGGCGAGATCACGTTCGAGGACGCTGCGGCCCAGTACTCCACCGACACCGGCTCTGCCGCCAACGGCGGCGATGTGGGCTGGGATGCCCTGAGCACGTTCGTCACCGAGTACCAGGACGCCCTGGCCGGTCTCGAGAAGGATCAGATCGTTGCTGCTCCCGTTAAGAGCGAGTACGGTTACCATATCATCAAGGTGACCGACGTCTACGAGGTTCCCGAGGGCGGCATCACTTCGGTCGACCAGCTGCCGACCGAGTTCCAGGAGTACCTGACCTACATGGAGCAGAGCAGCGCCTCCCAGAACTTCTCCACCTGGTTCGAGGAGTATCGCAACAACGCCACCATCGACATCAAGCCGATGCCCGAGGGCCTGCCCTACGATATCGACCTTGCTCCTTATGAGGAGGCTGCCGCCCAGAACGCCGAGGGCGACACGGCTGACGGCGCTGCCGCCGAGGGCACCGAGCAGCCTTCCGACGAGACTATGTCCGCCGAGGATCAGGCCGCTGCCGACGCCGCCGCCGACGCCGCAGCCGCCGAGGGCGCTGCCGCCGAGGGCGCCCAGCAGTAGGCTTCACGCAACAACTCAAGCGTCTCCTCAGGGGCCCGCGCCAACTGCGCGGGCCTTTTTTTGTGGCAGCGCATGATGTCTCAAGCGAGAATCTCCCCCCGAGGCTGCACTCTCGGCCACGCAGCCGAGTGCAAGCTTTGCCGAAGAGGGGTTCGCTCTCTGTTCGACATTCGGAAGCAGCCAAAGACATCACATCCATTTGTGGAGGAGCCGCTGCGAAAACCGTTTCCATCCACGAAATGCGCTATGCTTCTTCCCTAGAACCCCGTCCAGCCCGAAAGGAGCGCTCATGCTCTTCGCCGATATCGATATTCTCGACGCCGATTTCGCCATCAAGCACCACCAGTGGGTGGGGGTGCGCGATGGCCGTGTTGCCTATATCGGCTCGGTGCCTCCTGCGCCCGACGAGCGCGTCTCCTTCGGCGAGACCTACGACGGTGCGGGCCGCCTGCTCATGCCGGCGCTCTACAATGCCCACGCCCACGCTCCCATGACGCTTTTGCGCGGTTATGCCGAGAACTTGCCGCTGCAGCGCTGGCTCGAGGAGAAGTGCTTCCCCTTCGAGGACAAGATGACCGCCGAGGATTGCTACTGGGGCACGGTGCTCGCCTGCGCCGAGATGGCACGCTTCGGCGTGGTCAGTTTTTCGGACATGTACTACGCAACCGAGGGGCGTTGTCAGGCGGTGCTCGAGGCCGGAATGAAGGCCAACATGTGCGAAGGCCTGGTCGCCTTCGAGGAGAAGCCTTATGCGGAGTACCCGATTTGCGCCCAGATGGAGGCCCTCGTGCGCGACTGGCACGGGGCCGGTGATGGGCGCATCCGCATCGATTACAATATCCATTCTGAATACCTGTCCACCGAGACGGTCTGCCGCGACATCCTGGACATCGTGCGTGGCACCGATCTGCGCCTGCACATCCACCTGTCCGAGACCGAAAAAGAGGTGCGCGAGTGCCGCGAGCGCCACGGGGGGCTGACGCCCGTGGCTTACTTCGACAGCCTGGGGCTGTTCGATGCGCCGGTGACGGCGGCCCATTGCGTGTGGGTCGACGAGGCCGACTTGGATATCCTTGCGGCCCACGGCGTGTTCGTCGCCAACAATCCGGCCTCCAACATGAAGCTCGGCAGCGGGTTCGCGCCCATTCCCGAGATGCTGCGCCGCGGCATTCCCGTGTGCCTGGGCTCCGACGGTATGGCGTCGAACAACAACCACAACTTGTTCCACGATATGTACCTGCAGGCCCTCATCTACAAGGGCGCAACGCTGGACCCGACGGCGGTGACGCCCCAGCAGGCCCTAGCCGCGGCCACGCGCACAGGCGCCCTGTCCCAGGGCCGTACGGACTGCGGCATGGTGGCCGAGGGCGCCCGCGCCGATTTGTGCGTACTGGATATCACAGATCCGTCTTGGTGCCCCGCGCCCGACCCGGTGTACAACCTGGTCTATGCCGGCGACGGCGCCGATGTGGTGCTTACGATGTGCGACGGCCGGGTCATCTACCGCGCTGCTCCCGCCGCCGAGTGGCCCACCATCGATGTCGAGCGCGCCAAAGCCGAATGCGCCGCCCGCACCGCCCGCATTATCAGCGAGCTCTAACCCCCTCGCGCCTCCGCCCACCCCACGCTACCCTGCGGGACTTGCATCCCCGCCCGCCCTCCGGCCGCACCCGCGCCCGCACCCCGACCGCTTGGCGGAAGCTCATGGCTGGCCATAATCGGCGGTTTGGTACCCGAGGAGGCTCTTTTGCGGTTGGCGCTGGCAGAAATCGAGGTTTGGTTCCCTGATTTCTGCCAACTTCGGCGATTTGGTCCCCGACGCTCGGAGAAATGCCTGGTCGCAATTTGGCTGTGCGGCTTTTTTGGGTACCAAACTTCGAGATCCGCCCGAGGGTGGGTACCAAACTTGAGATTTCGCCACTAAAAGGTACCAAATCGCGCGATTTCGCCAGAATTTCCTCACGTCGCGGTACCAAACCTCCGATCTTGCCAACGCTGCGCCTCGGCTCGGTACCAAACCTGCGATCTTGGCTGTGCTGCGACCTGTTTCGACAGCGTCGCCCCTCCTCGCGGTACCAAACCTGCGATTTCGTCGCGCTTTGCTCGCCCGCGCTAGCGTTCCGCCTCGGCTTGGTAGCAGGCCTCGCGGTTCTCGTGCCTTGCTTGTGCTCGGAGTCGCGTCATTGACTGTTTCACCGACCGCCGAGACCCAGGGTTGTCCAGAGTCGTGTTTGGCGCTGCCCGAAGTCTTGCACGCGGAAGCGCAGGGGATGCTTGAGCGCTCGGGCAATCGTCGCTGCGGCCCGGTTCATCTCGTCGATGGAGACGAGGTGGTTTCGTGTGATGCTGATGACGCGGTAACCGGCATTTTCTAGAACTGCTCGCCGAACGGAATCGTGATGGTGACTCGCCGAGGTCAGATGGAAGGCGTCGCTGTCATATTCCACGATCACCTGTTGCTTCTGCCAGAGGAGGTCGGCCACATAGTGGGAACGGTCGGCCAGCCTTTTGTCGGCTTCCGTCAGCTCGATCGGCTCATTGAGCAAGGGCCGCGGAAGACCATAGCCTCCGAAGCGAGGCGGAAGGTGCAGCACGAGCCCGAGGGCACACTCGCGGGGCGACGCCGCTTTCGCGAGCATCCAATGGAAGGCGCTCCGTGCATGGGCGCAGCCTGGAACATCTCGGTGGCCGTCGCTGACTTTCGCGATGTCGGTCGGGAGGGTGAGGGGCGTGCGTGCTAGCAGGGTGCTCGAATCCTCGGCCAGGCAGAACGCGCTGCAAAGCGATGTGCCCAAAGAGGCAACCTCCTCTAGGCGCTTTCCGCGACTTGCCTGAATGAGCGCTAATTCGGGACTGGGGACAAAGATACCGTTAGCGACGCGGTAGAGCGGACTTTCGACCACCGACTGAGGGGCGACATGGCAGCGTGCCAGCTTTTGACGGCGATCGTCTGGGTCGAAAACGAGAACGTGAGCAGGCTGGGTGAGCCAAGGGAAGAGCTGCGCTAGATAGGTGATCCCCGCTGTTGTCGGTGCCGTTTCTGCAGGCGGCTTTCCTCGAAACGCGATGCTGTCAGAGGGTCGTGCGGCGAGGTGGGCGTACAGTTCAAGGGCCGTGTCGCCGAAAAGAATCAGTTTGCTCATGGGCGTCTGTCTTTCAAGATCGTGGGTTGCCGTGGCGGTAGCCTACTCGCGCAGGGCCGTAAAAGTGTCGCGGGAATGTCGCAGTTGTGTCCTCGCGCTGACCGTCGTGGAGTCGCATCGGAAGGGGACGGGGGGAAGACGGTGGGCAGGGGGAAGAGATAAGAGGAAGAGATAAGAGGAAGAGATAAGAGGAAGAGGAAGAGGAAAGAGGGGGAAGGGGAAGGGGAAGGGGCGCTCGGAGAAACTCGGCTCGGGAAATTCCTCGCTGTCCTCAGCGGGGGCGGCGCCCTCTGCTAATATGGGTGCCATAGAAAAGATGCCGTTCGCCGGCGCTGGGCGACCGTTTGCTGACAGGGGGTCAACAGCTGGCAGGGCTGCAGGTTCGCCGGCCGCAGGGCCGCCAGTTCGCCTGCAGACAGGGTCGCGGGCTTGTCGGCCGCCATTCGAGGCGGCGGGTGCCCAACGTAGCGATTGGCAACGCGCCGCCCATCGCAACTTCGGCGGCGCGCCCGGGTTAGACCCGCGCAAGGGGTGCGGGCGCCCTCTACTAGGAAGGCAGGTGGTCGCTCATGGCAGCTCCGGCTCCCGAACACGTCAGAAACATCGTCCTTGTGGGACAGGATGGCGCCGGCAAGACCTCGCTGGCCGAGGCCATGCTCTTCGTTTCCGGCAAGACGCCGCGCATGGGCACGACGCACGACGGCAAGTCGTACCTCGACTACGATCCCGAGGAAATCAAGCGCAAGTTCACCATTTCCACCTCCATCGCCCCCATCCCCTACAAGGACTACAAGATCAACGTGCTGGACACCTCCGGCCACCCCGACTTCATCGGCGACACGCTGGCCACCATGCAGGCGGCCGAAATGGCCCTGTTCGTGGTGGACGCCGTCGATGGTCCCCAGGTCATGACGACGAAGCTGTGGCGCGAGGCCGAGGACATGCGTCTGTCGCGCGCGGTGTACATCAACCACATCGATCGCGAGAACGCCAACTTCGACGCCGCCATGGCGCTGCTGCACGCCCGCTTCGGCGGCCGCTTGGGCGCGGTGACCATCCCCATCGGCCAGGCCGAGGAGTTCCAGGGCGTCATCGACATCATCCGCATGGAGGCCCGCTATTTCGAGGACGGCGGCGAGCGCGTGGAAGCGGTGGACACGCTGCCGGCGAAGTACCAGGAAGAAGCGCGCATCGCCCGCGACAAGCTGTGCGATCTGGTGGCCGAGGCCGACGACGAGCTTATGATGAAGTACCTCGAGGGCGAAGAGCAGCTCACCCAAGAGGAGCTGGAAGGCCTGCTGGACAAGGCTATCGCCCAGGAGCTCATCATCCCGGTGTTCGTGGGTTCCACCATCATCATGCAGGGTGTTCAGGGTCTTATGGAAGACATCTGCACCTACTTCCCGCACCCGAAGAGCCACGGTCGCTTCCGCATGGCCGACGACGTGACGGTGCGCATCGACGAGACGAAGCCCCCCTGCGCCTTCGCCTTCAAGACGGTGTCCGACCCGTTCGTGGGGCGCCTCACCTTCCTGAAAGTCATCTCCGGCTACCTGGAGCCGGGCCTGGAGCTCGTCTGCGGACGCACCGGCAAGAAGGAGCGTCTTGGCAAGATCCAGGTCATGATGGGCAAAGAGGCCGTGGATGTGAAGAGCGCCAAGGCCGGCGACATCGTCGTGGTGCCGAAACTCTCCGATGTGCGCGCGGGCGACACGCTCTCCTGTGAGGGCACCATCGCCATCGAGCCTTTGCCTCTGCCCGAGCCCTTGTACCCCGTGGCCATCGAGGCTGTGTCGAAGAAGGAGGAGGACAAGCTCGGCACCTTCCTGGCCCGCGCCGCCGAGGCCGATCCCACCCTGCGCATCCGCCGCGACGAGGACACGCACCAGACCATCATCCACGCCATGGGCGAGGCCCAGGTGGAGATGCTGCTGAACCGCCTGAAGGAGCAGTCCGGCGTGGAGGCGAAGCTCGTGCCCGTGCGCATTCCCTACCGCGAGACCATCACGAAGTCGGCCGAGGCCCAGGGCCGTCACAAGAAGCAGACCGGCGGCGCCGGCCAGTTCGGCGACTGCTGGCTGCGCCTGGCCCCCATCCCCGGCGAGGGCTACGAGTTCGTGGACGAGATCAAGGGCGGCGCCATCCCCAACGGCCTCATCCCGGCCGTGGACAAGGGCGTGCGCGAGGCCATGGAGGAGGGCTTCTTGGCCGGCTACCCCATGGTGGACATCCGGTGCACCGTGTTCGACGGCTCCTACCATTCCGTCGACTCCAACGAGATGGCCTTCAAGACCGCGGCCCGCATCGGCTTCCGCGCCTGCTGCGAGAACGCCGGCCCCATCATCTTGGAGCCCTGGGCCACTATGGAAGTGACCGTGGGCGAGGAGTACGCCGGCACCATCATGGGCGACATCTCCACCCGCCGCGGCCGCATCGTGGGCACCGACGCCGGGTTCGCCGCCGGCGAGACCATCATCAAGATGCGCGCCCCCTACGCCGAGGTCATCAACTACACCAAGGACCTGCGGAGTATGACCCGCGGCTCCGGCTCCTACACCCTGGAGCTGGAAGGCTACGAGGCCGCTCCCCACGACGTGACCAAGAAGCTCGTGGAAGCCTACGAAGCCGCCCGCGCCGCCGGAAACTAACCGGCACGAAACGGGCCCGAAAGCCAACGGCCGCACCTCCGGGTGCGGCCGTTTTCGCTGCGAGGAGGAAGCACTGCGAGCTAGCATCAAGGGGGCGGCGCCCCGCTGTTAAGCCAGAATTGACATGCTATATCGTTCCCCCTGTAGGG
>OLNN01000331.1_pt1 | contig 52459 bp, 85 predicted proteins | sample 1672141 | NCBI WGS metagenome assembly OLNN01 (sample SAMEA3136652, study PRJEB25190) | human gut metagenome | biome: human gut; feature: human-associated habitat; material: faeces | place: Austria | collected 2013
TATGAGTCACAGTTTGAGACAACTACAACAGAAAAGATTGAGGTTGGAACAGAAGGCGAAAATGCAAATGCAGAGTACAATGACAATGATGTAAGTGGAAATCAATATAATGGTAACGCAGTGCATAACGAAAAGAAATAGGAGGATAAAATATGGCAAAAGCATATGTTAAGGTGACAAGAACAACAACAAGAAGAAGAGTCGGAGAAGGTAGTGGAAGAAAGACAGGGAAAAGCACAACAGGACAAAAGCGTTGTCCTAATTGTGGCAAGTTTATGAAATAGGGGTGGTGGCATGAACAAAGAAAATGCCTTGACTCGAAAGAAATTAAAGCAAATAGATTCTGTAGAGGATTTTGATAGAATGCTAAACAACTTGATGGCAAGTGAAGAAGATAAAAAGATTATAGAAATGCATTATAAACAAGGTAAGTCTTTGGGATACATTGCAGATGCGTTAGGTATGTTAGAATCGTCTGTCAAAAATAAGCACAGAAAACTATTGATTAAAATTGGAAATATTATGTAAAGTAAGGGAGATACGTTTTTGTATCTCCTTTTTGTGTACTAGAAATATATTTTGTTTATACTTTTGTTACAATAATAGTTGTATAATGGAGTCATACAAAAGGAAGGGAGGGAGAGGAAATGACATACCCTTATGGTGGTTATGGCATGGGAAAACCGTTGAGTCCTTACCAACAACAAATGTATCAAGATAGAGTAAATGCATACGACCAACAGCAATATGCAAATCAGTATAACGGATATATGAGAGGTCAGCAAGCATTTAATCAACCACAACAAATGATTAATTGTAGACCTGTTTCCAGTTATGACGAAGCAAAGGCAAGCATGATAGATTTGGATGGTAGTTTATTTGTTTTTACAGATGTAGCAAACAAAAAGATTTACACAAAACAAATCATGTTGGACGGAACAGCGGAATTAAAAACATATGTATTAGAGAATAATCAAAACAAAATGCAGGAACAACAGGCACAACAAAATAATATGTATGTTTTGAGAACAGATTTTGAAGATGTTATTAAATCAATGAAACAGAGAATTGAAGAACTTGGAGGAGGTGTCTTAAATGAACCAGTTGGAAATGATGTTTAGGAATAACCCATTATTTGCAAGGGCGAAACAAATGGCACAAGGAAAGTCAGAGAATGAATTGAAACAGGTAGCAAATAATCTTTGCAAACAAAGGGGTATCAGTTTAGACGATGCCTACAACCAGTTTCAAAGTCAAATGAAACAAATGCAGTCAGCATTTAGAAAATAAGGTATGAACCAATAGTGGTTTATATAAATAAAAATCATACAGGAGGTACTTATTATGGGTATGGATGGTAGCGGATTAAGCGTAGCCGATGCTTTAGCATTAGGCAGAGACAACGAAGGTATGTTTGATGGCAATGGTAGTTGGGTATTTTTCCTTTTCTTCTTACTTGCATGGGGCGGTAACTGGGGAGGAAACTGGGGAGGTAATGGCATGAATGGAACAGCAAGTGCATATACAGATTCAGCCATTCAAAGAGGTTTTGATAACCAAGCGGTTATTAACAAACTGAATGGCTTAGAGAGTGGACTTTGTGATGGTTTCTATGCCATGAACACTTCACTCTTAAATGGGTTTAATGGTACTCAGCAGGCGATTAATAATGTAGCCGTTGCAGGTATGCAGAACACAAATGCACTTGCCACACAGTTAGCAGATTGTTGTTGTACAACTAATCGGAATCTTGATGCTGTGCGTTATGAAAACGCTCGTAACACTTGTGATATTGTTAACGCTATCAAAGCGGATGGTGATGCAACAAGAGCATTAATGACACAGAATGAAATCCAATCATTAAGGGATGAACTCCAAACAGCTAACTTCCAGTTAAGTCAGCAGGCACAGAATGCAACATTAATTTCCACATTAAGACCAACACCAATTCCAGCTTATCAGACCTGTTCACCTTATGAGAGTGCTCATATGTATTCTCATTATAACAACGGTTGTAATAATTGCTGTGGGTGCTAGGTAGTATTTTATCCGCTTAGAGCGTGAGAAGTAGGGCGGTAGAAATACCGTCCTTATTTCGGCTTGTAGAGCGTTAGAGAGGGGTTTGAGATTTATGTCATGTAGTTTATATAATAACAATGGTTATGGTTGCGGAGGATGTGTACATTTTGTTAAAACAAATAGTGTAACATTGACAGATGGTGTTTTAATATTAAACATACCACAGGAAACTTTTGCGAATAAACAAAAAGTATGTATTTGTGTTGCACAAGGATTACCGACAGGAATATCTAGTGCAGATACAGTAGCAATTACACTTGGAGCAGGAACAACACAGTATGTTTTAAGAACAAAATGTGGAAACAATGTCCATGCAGACCAAATAAGAAGTCGTAGAGTATATCATACAAACGTAGCAACGGATAGCGGAACTTTTGTTGTTTCTTCTTGTGAATTAAACAAAACAGCATATAATTTCCCAACAATCTAGGAGGTGTTTTGAATGAATGAAATGTATAATGGACAACAAGATATGAATAGACAGGATGAACAGCCGTGGTCTGCTGAACCAAAACAAAACAAAAGTTATTCCATGCAGAAAACAAATGAGAGAGAAAAAGAACAGTGTGCAGAAGAAATATATTTAAGACTTGATGAGCATATGCAAAAGGCTTTAAGCATGCATGAACAATTAGCCGATTACTTTTGTTTTTTAGGCTTGCAAGGATTCAAGCGCAAACTAGAATATCAATATATGAGTGAGGTAGCAGGTAAAAGAAAATTGCATCATAAATATATTAATTTGCATCATAAGATAATACCAATGAAACAGGTTGATTTACCACAGGTTATTCCTTCTGATTGGAGTAGATATACCACAGCAGATGTTAATGACAACGTGTTACCGAAGTTTGTTCGGTCTGCTATGCAGAGATATAAAGATTGGGAAGAACAAACAAAACAATTATATGAGGAATTATGGCAACAGTGTACAAATTATGGTATGACAGCAGATGCAGATTATATTTCTAAGTTAGTAAAAAATGTAACAAAAGAAATCAAAGAAATAAACAGAATGTGCGAACAGTTAAACGGTACTGGGTATGATTCTGTTTCAATTCATAGTATGCAGGATAAATACCATAAAAAGTATAAGTCCAAATATGAGGACGAGTTCACAGCAAAAGAAAGAAAAGCAATGAAAGAAAACAGAACAGATAACTAAATAAATAATTTATATCTTATAAGCTTATATATTATATATTAATTTATGTAGTATATAAGCTTTATTTTTTTGTTTAAATAATTTTAAAATATCTATTGACATTTGTTTTATTTGTGTTATAATATAATCAAGAACAGAGAGAACAAGATATAAACAAAAAAAGAGAGGTAAACAAAATGAAAGCAATTAAAGAACAGATTAAAAATTTAGAAAGTCTTTTGGAGTGTGCAACATTTGCAGAAGATACAGAAACAATTCGGTATTGTGAAAATGAGATTGAAAGACTCAACAAAAAACTTAAAGAGAGAAAGAAAACAAAGCACCATGTTTTTGTTACAATCGGTGAATTAGTTGATTTTGAAAAAATTAAAAACTTTTTAAAAAAGTGTTGACAAAACAAAGAACAGGTGTTATAATAAATATAAGTTAAGAGAGAACAAGATTTAAAGGAGGAAACAAAAAATGACAGGACTTATGACAGGAGCAGAATTTGAAACATTTGAAAACAACGCAACAGAGGTAGATTTTGTTTTGAGTGATGAATATGGGGTAATTGAAGAAGGACATTTCGATTTTCATTTAATGAATGAGAAAGAAGCCATCAAGAAAGCTTGCGAAATGTTAAAAGAAGACCCTTACTATTTTAGTGAGGAAGAAATTAACAAAGTAGATTTTGTAACTTTTGATTATTATACAGATTTTGAAGAAATTTTATTATAAGATTAAAAGTACAAGTAAAGTTCAAAAAAGGTATTGACAAAGAGAGAAAGCAGTAGTATAATTAAGACAAGCAAAAAGAAAAGGAGAGCAAAAACATGATGGTATTAAACAGTGCAATGAAGGATTTAAGTAGTTTAAAGGTAAAGGATTTAAAAGCCTTATCAAGAGAGAAGGGGCTTAAATTAGAGCATAAAGGGCATAAGTTCACAAAGCAGGAATTAATCAATAATCTTGTAGAGTTTTACAAGAATGAAGAAAAAGAAGGTGCAGAAGATAACAGTAAGGAAGAAGAAAAAGCAGATGTTGTAGAAGCAATCGAAGCAGTTGCGGAAGTGGTAGAAGAAACACAGGCACAAGATGATGAAGAAGCATGGGAGGAAGAAAAAGAGGAAACAGAAACAAAAGAGCAGGAGACAGAAAATAAGTATAGAGGAATCTATGCAACAACATTAAAACAGATTGCAGAAAAGTATTCATATGAGAAACCACAATGGGTATATGATGAAGTATTACAGGTTGGTTCAACAATCGCATTTATTCATTATGTAGAAGCGAAAGACCAGAACGTATATAGAAAGTTGAGGTTTGCAAAAGTTGTAGGAATCAACAGAAAACAAAAGCTTGTAAAAGTTCAAACATTCTATGGAACAGAAGTTAAGATTGGTTTCGATGAATTATTATTCATTGTAAGCAAAAATGATACAGCGAATTCTTTCCCTAAAGATATTCGTAATTATATTAAAGGACATAGAACAAAACAGGGAAGGAGAGATATTCATGATAGATACATCAATTCCAGCAAGTGTGAAGAATAGTGTTAGACTTCTTTATGAAGCAAGACAGAATGAAAAAGAAGCAAAACAATATTTAGATGAAGTGAACAGAAAGGAGTCTTTAAGCATTTCAAACTATATGTATTCTACGCAAGAAACAGATAGTTTCAATGTGACTCTTGATGAAACACAAATGTATTATTCAAATCATAAACATTTGAAGGTGCAGAAAATTAGAAAAAGAAAAATTATTTGGTTTCTTGATAAGTTAAAACAAAACTTGACAAAGGAACAGCAAAAAGAAATTATAGACAAAACATATGTTATCAGTGATATGGGAGGTCTTGTTGAATATCTTAAAACTTGTGGGGTAAAGCCAAAGGAGTTTAAGAAGTTTATAGAGGTTAAAGAGGTAGTAAACGAAACAAAACTTGATAATGCATATCAAACAGGAGTGATAAAGAAAAAGCAATTAAATTCTTGTTATGATGTGGAATTAGGAAAGCCTTATATCAAGTTAACGGAAATTAAAAAATGAGAAGAAAATATACAGGAAAAGATTTATTAAAAGTCTTGGTATTCTATGGAATAATAAATGATGATGTTCCAACGTCTGAGTTCAGCATAGTTTGCCCTTTCCATGATGATATAAACCCTTCAATGAGAATAAATCTTTCTGATGGCACATTCTTTTGTTTTGGTTGTGGATTATATGGTAATGCATATGACTTTGTTAAAAATGCACAGCCAGAGTTGAATGATTTACAGACATGCATTTATCTCGAAAGGATTCTGAATAGTAAGGAAATCAAAAAGATAAATGCGAATTATAAGAAAAAGAAAAAAATAAACAATCACCAAGCAATCATTGAAGCAGACGATTATTTTTATGGTTTGAAAACAATGGATTGGTATGGAGATTTGGAAGAAGAAGAACAAAGGGCATATGAGTATATGCACAACAGGGGATTTACAAAGAAGGATTTAAACACAGCGGATTGCAGAGTATCTTATAACATAGCATATCCAATTATATTCCCTATATTAGACAATGGGATATTTAAAGGGTATGTAGCAAGAACTACAAATAGATATGTAGAGCAGAAACGAAAGTACCTTTATAATGAGGGCTTTAGAAAAAGGGATACTCTAAGTGGTACATATGAAAAGAATAGTGTAGTATTTATTTGTGAAGGTTATCTTGATTGTTTAAACCTTAAAACAAAAGGACATCTGAGAAATGTTGTTGCTTTATTAGGGTGGCACATATCAGATGAACAAATAGAAAAACTCAAAGAAAAAAATATTAAAACAGTGGTGTCTGTTCTTGATAATGATAAATCGGGAGAAAAAGGAACAAGATTACTAAGTGAGTATTTTAGAGTAATAAGATTTGAGATACCTAATAAAGATGTTGGAGAAATGACGAAAGAACAAATTAAAAAGTCGTTGAGAAAGGTAAGGCGAGAATTAAATGAGATTAAAGGTAAGCATTGAAACGGATATAGAATTATTGCATATCACAGGAAAGCAGATGGTTTTACAAGATAATATTGTTAAGGAGTATGACGAGTTTTCGGAAGAATATGAAACAATTTGTAAAGAGTATGAATCTTTAATTGGTTATGAAAGGCATGAAGATAAAACAAAATTTGATGAAGAACTTTTAAAAATACTTTCTGAGGATTTAAAGAATGAACAGCTTGCAAGTATTGACAAGATTATGGATGTTATAAAGACAGTTTATAAAGACCCAAAAAAGAATAGTGGCTATGTGCAGATTCAGACAGCCGTTGTAAATGTAAAGGATTTTAGTTGTATTCGTATTAAAAACTTTGATGTAAGAATATCAAAAAGATAAAACAAAAAGGAGTATATAAAGATGGCTATTTCAATTCAGGCAATAAAAAATGAGATTGCAAAAAGTGGAACAAATAAAGGTAAGTTTATTTTTTTCAAAGAGGGGACAAAAATTAGACTTAGATTTTTAAATGACATGGAAGATGGTGTGGAGATTCCTTTCCATGATAGTTTCAAACTTGGTGTGAATGTTCCTTGCCAAGAAATGTTCGGAAGAGAATGTTTGTACTGTGAGGATGAGGATTTAAGAACAAGAAATATGTATGTATGGAGTGTATATGATTATGAAAGCAAAGAAGTTAAATTGTTTATGTTTGCTGTTAATAATTGTTCTCCTGTTCCTGCATTAGCCTCTATGTATGAAACTTACGGAACTATCACAGACAGAGATTTTGAGATAAAGAGAATTGGAAAAGGACAAAACACAACTTATTCTGTTATTCCCTTAGATAAAAAGAAATTCAGAAATGAGAAAGTGAAGCCAATGTCAGAACAGGCAATTCTGAAAGCAATCGACAAGGCTTATCCTGCTGATAATTCAGAAATTGAGGAAGACGAAGAAAAGCCAACTAGAGCTAAAACAAAAGGAAGAAAAATCAAAACAAAAGTAGAACCAGAGCCAGATATTGAAGAAGAAACAGAAGATTACGAGGAAATGTCAGCTAGAGAGCTTTACCAGATGTGTAAGGAAAGAGGACTTGATTGTAAACCTAGAAAGACAAAAGAATATTATATTGATATTTTAGAAGAAGATGATGAAGAGCAGGATGATGATTGGGACGATGAAGAAACAGAAGACGATGATTGGGATTAGGAGGTAAAGTGATGATTCAAATTACAATGGCAAACGGTAGTTATATTTGTTGGGATAAAGAACAGTATACAGATTATATGTATGATGGCAAGGTGTTTGTTATTATTAAAGATTCTCAATGGGTCGGGATTTATAACATAAACCAAGTAAGAGAGATTAGAGTTGATAAGTAATAGCATTTAGGGGTTGACATAGTTCAACCCTTTTGTTATAATTAAGTCGAGTATAGAGTATTAAGAAAACAATAAAAGGGGCGTTTTAATGAAACATTATATCATTAGAAATGAAGATTGCAGGAAAACAATGAACCATATGAAAAGAAAAGGTATAAAGGTGGACTGTATAATAACTTCTCCACCATATAATACAAGTCGAAAAGTTAGAACAGAAATTGAAATAAAAGAAAGAAAATCGAAATATAAAATGTATGATGATTCTAAACCGTTTGATGAGTATGTCAAATTTATTGTATCTGTAATAAGGGATTGTGATGATTGTTTAAAAGAGAACGGAACAATTCTATTAAATTTGAGTTATGCAAGTTCCGTTGAGATTGGAATGATTGGTAGTAATTTAATAAGATTGTTATATAATATCATTGATGATACAAGGTTTGAAGTTGCTGATATTATTTGTTGGAAGAAAAATAGCGCATTACCTAACAACAGAAGCAAAAATAAATGTACAAGAATATGTGAGTATGTTTTTGTATTATGTAGAAAATCAGAATACATGACATTTAATTCAAATAAAAAACTTACAAAAGAGATTAAGGGGAAAGGTCTTAGGTACTATTCAAATATATTTAATTATTTTGAAGCAAAAAACAATGATGGTAAAAATCCATATAATAATGCAACATACAGTACTGAAATGGTTCATAAATTATTAGAAATGTATGTGCAAGATAACTCACTCGTATATGACCCATTTGCAGGAACTTGTACAACTGCGGTAGCTTGTAAAATGGAGAATCGCAAAATTTCATGTATATGTTCAGAGATAGACAAAGAGCAATGCGAGTATGGGAAGGAGCGTTTATTAAGTGAGTAAATTTTTTGATTTACACAGGCATGATGAACACAGCTTTTTTGATGGATTCGGAAAGCCGCAGGAATTGGTAGAGATAGCAAAGGAGTTGGGATACAAAGCACTTGGAACAAGTAATCATGGAAATATATCTGGTTTGATACAACATTGGTTGGCTTGCAAGGATGCAGACATAAAACCGATATTAGGTTGTGAGATTTATTTTCAACCAGTGTATAACAAAGAAAATCCTAAAAGAAAATCATATCATTTAAACTTGTTTGTCAAGAATTTAAAAGGTTATGAGAATCTTTGTCACATCATGACAGAAGCAAATACACAACAGTTTTATTACAAACCAATCGTGGATTTTAAATTGTTGGAAAAGCATTCAGAGGGTTTAATTTGTACCACAGCTTGTATAGCGAGTGCAACATCACAAGCAATAGTAAACAACAATGAAAAGATGGCTATAAAGATTTTGAAGAAATTTAAAAGTATATTCGGAAAAGACTTATATGTTGAGATACAGCCGTATAAGATTGATACAAAACATACACAAGAGAAAACAGATTTAGTGCTTATGAAATTAGCAAGAGAGCTAAGTATTAAATGTATTCTAACATCTGATTCACATTTTGGACGTAAGGAAGATTTTGATACTTATTGCAAAATGCATGAAATAGGTAAAACAACATTAGATGTAAAAAGAACATATGGTGAAAGGTATATGCCATCTGAAAAAGAAATCAAGAAAAGATTTGTAAAAATCTATAATAAGGTTCTTTCGGGAGAAGCGGAGAACATAGCAACAGAATACATAAACAATATGGACGAGATTTATAACAAAGTGGAAAATGACATTCTGGAAGGATGTAAACTTGAACTTCCGCAAATTTCAACAGGTGGAGACAGTTATAAATTGTTGAAACAAAACATAATCAGAGGATTAAAGAAAAAAGGAAAGTATAACAAAAAATATGTAACAAGATGCAAGAGGGAATTGGATGTAATACATTATCATGGTTTCGATGATTATTTTTTAATGGTGCAGGATTATGTTAACTGGGCTAGAGCCTGTGGCATAGAAGTAGGAGCAGGAAGAGGGTCAGCTTGTAATTGTTTAGTTGCATATGCATTAAATATAACAGATGTTGATAGCATAAAATATAATTTAGATTTTAGTAGGTTTATGCGTAAGGACAAAAAGAAAATGCCAGATATAGATGTTGATTTTGAGACAGAACGCAGGCAGGAAGTTATTAATTATGTTATCGCAAAGCACAAAGGAAAGGCTGTACAGATATGTAGTTATGGAGAATATAACATTGACAATTTAATAAATGACTTATCCGGTGTATGTGGTTTGCCAATGTCTGGAAAGGATTTAGACGAGTTTGACAAAGACCATAACAAAAAGATAGTAGCAGAAATAAAAGCATTTATACATGGGTATGAGATTGAGGGCGAATTGGATATGCAGGCATTAAAGGATGATGCGGCATATTATGAGTACAATGATTTGTATGATAACATAATGAAGCATTTTAGTAAGTTGTATGGAAAGATACGCTATCTTGGTAAACATGCCGCTGGGGTGGCTGTGGTAGGCACAGACATATCAAATTATACTTGTATCATAAGACGTGGTAAGGATGCATATTCGTCTTGTTATGACCTTAATGATTTGGAACATATTAATTGTATTAAGTTTGATATGTTAGGACTCAAGACATTATCTGAAACAAAAGAATTGAGAGAGTATACAGGGCATAGAATAACAGACGAGGACAGAGAAGAACAAGATATTTATGATAATTTTAGAGCAGGAAATACAGATGGGATATTTCAGATGGAGAAATCTGCACCAAAGAAAATTCTTGACATGATACAATGTGACTGTATGAATGATGTTATTGCAGTAAACGCATTGAACAGACCTGCACCATTACAATTAAAAATGCATGAAACATATGCGTATAACAAGTTATCTGGTAAGGCAGATAAAAATACACCATATTATAAATACACACAAGAAACGTACGGCACAATGTTATACCAAGAGCAGACTGTAGAGGTTGCTCAGAAGGTAGGGCATTTAACAGCTCCGCAGAGTTTTGATTTATTAAAGATTATGAAGAAAGCAGAGAACCTAACAAAACCAGAGTACATACCAATCATTGAACAGATGAAGAAAGATTTTTATAAGGGTTGCCGAAGCGAAGGATTAACAAGAAAGCAGACAGATAGTCTATGGAGTAGCATGTTAATCTATGGCTTTAATAAGGGGCACAGTACAGGCTACTCCTTAATTAGTGTAGACCAGATGTGGTACAAGATACATTTCCCAACAGAATTTTGGTATGTAAAAATGAAATATGCATTGAACGAAGCAAACATTTTTAAATATGCAGAGTGTGCTGTGAAAGATGGTGTTGTGGTTATGTTGCCCCATGTAAACCAGACAGCTAGAACGTCATTAAGAAATTATGATGGTGAAATGGTTATACAACAGGGTATGAGCATTATTAAAGGAATAGGAGACAAAGCCGCCACGGAGATAGAAATTGAAAGGAAGAAGAATGGTAAGTTTTTAGATTATGATAATTTCTATGATAGATGTAAAGGCAGAGCGGTGACAAGTAGAGTAATAAACATCCTAGAAGAACAAGGTGCGTTAGAATTTAATGAGAAGAGATATATTAGCAGAGTTGTGAAGTACAATAGTACAATGGTGGCTAAGTAAGGAGGAAAAACAATGAATAATTATATATCGGAAAAAGAGTATTCGCATGAAGTAGATAAGCTCAGAGAAAACAGAGTTAAGGTATCATTTTATAAATATGGTACAGCGGCAAAGAATTTTGGTAGAGGGTATGTTGATGCATTAAAAACAGAAGAGAAATGTATTGAGAAATATAATGAAACAGGAAACAAAGAGTATTTGTTAGATGCAATGAACTATCTTATGTTTGAGTTTATGTACCCACAAAGAAAGGGGGCATTTTTTAAAGCAACAAACTCAAAAGAAAGTGCAGGTATTGTTGGGATAAGCGCAAAGGAAATGGAGGATTTAAAAAATGAAGATTATTAGACCAGATAAACCAGAGTGTTGTTCAAATTGTTTATACAGCGAATTTGCGAAAGGATTTTTGTTTTGCAACAATTCCGATTCAGATTTATATTTAGATAATGTAGATTATTATACAAGTTGTGAATGTTGGATAGATGGAACTAAAGAGAGGGAAAGAAAATGAAACAAATGAACAGAGAAGCAATTATGAAATTATGTTCGGAAATCTCAAAAAAAGAGGGTGATGGTTCTGTATATAGTCTAGGAAGCAAAAATGGTGTTTTAAAAATTCCTAGATGGGGTACAGGGTTGCAAGAGCTTGATAACATAATTGGTGGAGGTATGCCAAAAGGAAGAACAATAGAAATCTTTGGCGGTGAATCCGCAGGAAAAACTTCTTTGGCATATCATTTATGCTCACAACATGAAATTTGTTTAGATATTCCGATTGAAGGTACGTTTGACTCAGATAGAGCAAAGGTGTTTGGGAATAAACCAAAGCAGATGTTAGTATACAGAGCAAGGTATGGAGAAAAGGCATTTAATAGAGCAATTAGATTCGCAGAGGAAGGTATTCCATTAATTATTATTGACAGCGTACCATCAATGCAACCAAAGGATGATATAGACAAAATTAGAAAGGCTGTAAATACAGATAGTGAACAAGAAACAAGAATTGGTGGTGTTGCTAGGTTAATGGATAAATACTTGCCAACTTTGGAAGATGTAATAGAGCAAACAGGAACAACCGTTATATTTATCAATCAGATTAGAGACAAAATGAATGCCTTGCCATTTGGAGATAATATACAGACACCAGGTGGTCATAAATTAAAACATAGTTGTTCTTTGAGGATACAGGTAGCACGAAAGGGATATATTGATATTCCAAACCACAATCCATATAATACAGCAAGCAAGGAAACAATCGGTATGATTATGAAGTGTAAAGTTGTAAAATCAAAAGTTTGCAATCCAAAAGGTGAGTGTGAAATCCCATTGATTTATGATAGGGGATTTATTCCTTTTGAGGATTTGCAGGATGTGAGAAAAGAAATCATGACAGAAAGGAGAGAAAAATACAAAGGATGAAGGAAACTGGACTAAATTTTTATTGTTTACGATATAAAAGGAGTGATTTGGAATATAACACAATATGTACATTTTTTTGTTATGATACAAACGAGCAAAGTGCTATAGAAAGATTTGTTGACCTGACAAAATATCAAAAAAAAGATATAATATCAGTAGAGGTGCAGAACGATGGGTCTTTTAGATGAAATTAAAAAAGAAGCAAAGAAAACATTTACTCGGATACAATCTACACAAGAAACAGAGTTAGAACATAAATTGAATAGTTTGCATTATCTTGATAAAAACATAGAACAAGAATTAATCTTCTTACGTTCTGTAATGACAAGGGGTGCGGAGACAACAGAGAGAAAAGGACTTCATGCATCTGCTATTATTGTATCAGATAAAAAGTTTTGTTTGCGGCAACAAGTATTAAGCATATTTTATAAACAAAAGCAAGGTGAACAAGTACAGGTAGGATTAAAAAGAATATTTAGTGAGGGGGATGCCATACATGAGAAATGGCAAAGATTATTTATAAGAGGGGGTTTGTGTGAGCCGCTAGATTGCGATTACAGCCGTTTTCGTGATGAATACGATTTATCTTATACTCCCGATATAATTTGTTGTATAGACGGTGAGAGATACGTTGTAGAGATTAAATCAGTAAATACATATCAATTTAAAAATATGATAGATAAAGGAACATATCATAAAACAGGTAGAAAGCAATTACAATTATATATGCATTTAACAGGAATACATAAAGGGTTTGTTTTGTGTGAGGACAAAAACACACAAGAAATCAAAGTGTTTTGTTATGAGTATAATTATGAGGAAATTGCAAAATATATTAAGAGATTAGAAAACATACAGAAAGCAAAACATAGATTAATGAAACATAACAAATTAGTTAAGAGGGCAAAGGATTGTACAGGATATAATTGTAAAATGGCAGAAGTCTGTAACATGAGAGAAGTCTGCTATGGGAAAGAGAAAGAAAGGATTTAATATGGATAAAATAATGGAATTTGTCATGTATACAATTATTATGCCACCGATTATTTGTGTTTATCTTGCAATACTTGTTGTGTCTTTTAAATTTGGATTAAACTTATTTTTTAAAATTATTAACAAATGGAGGAAATAAAAATGGCTAAACATGATGAAACAAAAAATGAATTATTAAATAGTGAACTTGTGGAGAAGTATGACGAGAAAATTAAAGTAACAAAAGCGGAGATTGTTGTTTCTGGTTCTGTTTTAAAACCTTACTTCTGTATCCATTATAAGGAGGTAGGGCAGGAAATGGACACATTAGGCTTTGGTTCTTATCATCTTCCATTTGTGTTCGAGTGGTTAGCGCATTATTTTGAATTAGTAGAGGAATAAAACAAAAAGGGGTTGACATAGTTCAGCCCCTATGTTATTATATAGGTGTAAACAATAGAGAAAACAAAACAGAAAGGAGAACAAGATAATGAGAAAATTTGAAGTTGGAAAAGTTTATGGTGAGGATGCAGTAAAATATGAGGTTGTAAAGAGAACAGCAAAGTTTGTTACAATTTTAGAAGTTCATCATTTCGGAAAATTCAATGAAATAAAAAAGAATGAAAGAAAAGTAAAAGTTTCATTATGGGATGAAACAGAAGCATTAGTGTTTGGTAGCAGAACGGTGGTAGCATAATGGCAAAATATTGTAACCCTATGGGGATGTATGCTACATACCTTGATTGCATGGATTGTGAGGAAAAGGAGTGTATGCATCCCCACAAGAGAAAGGAGAGAAACAAAGTGTCATATTTGGCAAATGTGTTGTGCGAACCAGATGATATTGTATATCTTGTATTCTGTGCAAAGAAGCAGGGTGGAAAGAAAAACATCATATTCAAAGGTAGGGTGGAAATGGTAACAATTACAACAGAAGGAATACGTTATCATTTTTATGCACTTAAATGCACAACGGATAAGGAACTGAATGAAAAGTTACAAAATGGAGAAGTAGTAAATCATTATAGGTTTGGTAACCAAACAATAAATAATGGATTTAAAACAACAGACTTATATCCAGTATTTACAACAAAGGAGAAATGTATTAAATGGTTAAAAGATTAGAAAGGAAATGTTGTGCAAATTGTATATTTCTTGATAAAAGCAAAGTAGAAAAGTGTAAGAAAACAAACTTTTATAGATATGGTTGTAACAATAATATAAGTGAATATATAATTGGATATATTCAAAAGGATTTGCAACTTAAAATAATGGGGTGTAGTGATTGCAATAAAATACAAGCAGGACAGTTGTTTAGGTTCTTTACCAAAAGTGGAAACAAATATGTTTGCCAATATTGCGGCAGAATAGGAGATAAATATTTGATTTGGAATCAGACATTGCAACAATTTAAAACAGTGCAAAAGGATTGGATAAGGGAACACAAAGAAAACATACAGTTAAAAGTTTTGAAAGAAAATTATTTGGAAGGTAGAACAGAACCAATAAATACACTGGAAGAAAAGCAAAGGTTTCAAAGAGGTTTAGCAAAAAGAAGGAAAGAGAGGTTTTTAAAAGAACATGGCAAAGACAATTAAATTTGGAGATATTTTTTCAATTAACAAAGAGGGCAGAAAGAAAGAGAAGAGATACATCTTCTGTGGCAAGGTAGAAGGAAAACTTTTATTATACTTGTTGGATGGCACTGATTATATCCTTGTTGATAAAGAGTGGTTTAGAGACAAACAAATGCATTATATCGAAGATATGGAACACTCAGAAAAAGGGCACAATAATAGAGAGTTAGCAAAGAAGTATAAAGAGGAATACATGACAATTCCTTTTGTGTAGGTGGTAATTATGCAAGAATGGGTAATAGGTATAGACCAGTCATACACTAGAACTGGAATTACAGTATTAAAAGATAAACAAATATACAGGATGAAGTCATTGGATTTCAGGGAGTGCAAAAATAATACAGAGAAGCGTTTAGAGTTATATACATATCTTGAAATGTTGTTAAAAAGACCACTAAAAAAATATGTTGAACAAAAAAAGGTAAAAATCATTACAGAGCGTATTCGTTTGCACTCACAAGGATTTTTGTCAGAAGCTTATATTAAGTCTACAGGAGCGTTAGTCGCTACGATAATAGATGTTGCAAACATTTATGAAATACCTGTTTATTCTGTAGATACACGTTTCTGGAAAAGTCAAATAGTGGGTAGTAGTAAACCATTAGAAAACAAATATGGTATTGACCCTAAGAAATACCGTACAATCCTTTATATGAAGTCAAGAGGGCTTTTAAAATACATAGTGGAGGAATACAAGGGCAAAGGCACTAAAGGGGTTATACAGGTCAAAATAAACGGTCAGAAAGTACCTTGTAAAGTCAACGATGATTTAGCAGATAGTTATTGCATTGCAATGTGTGGGTATTATCTACCAAAGAGCAAACAAAAATTTAAGGAGGAAAAATTTTAATGTTTAGTTTTATCAAAAACAAATTAAAAGAAATATTTTATTTAGATGAACCCGAACCAATAGATATTGAAAAAGGTTGTGGTTTAGAATCAATTTGTAAATTCTCTGGAACAGAGCTTTGTCTTGGAGTTGAAAGGAAGACCTGCAAAGGGTGTCTTTTGATTGGTTGTAGAGGTTGTGAGAAATTACAGGAATGTATAGAGGAAGGGTTGATATAATGGATTATAGAAGAGTAGAAGAATTAAACAATGAAGCCGCTGAAACAGGTATAGAAGTTGATGCAATAACAAAGGAGGTAAGAATGGGAAGTACAGATGATAAGAAACCATTAGAAATTAGGAAAATGGTTGATTGGATATTCTCACACAATGAGCTTGTGACTATTTGGCAGGATTGTGACATAAGACATAATGTAAAAGTATGGGAGGGAGAAGCATGGAGAATACCAAGTAGGATTGCAATGTGCAGAGGAAAGATTATTGGAATTCTCAGAGAAGAGGCAGAACATATGGATTATATAAATATAAAAATACAGTAGAGAATTATGGGGCATGAGAAATCATGCTCCTATTCTATTGCAACAAATTAAAACAAAGATATTGACAACAAAACAAAAATATGTTATTATATAATCAAGTTAAGAGAAAACAAAACACAAAACAATCAAGTAGGAGGAAAATAAAATGAAAAATTTAATGAAGATGGAGACAAAAGTATTCAATAGTTTAAAAAGAGACTTAATTACTTGGGATGAAGCACAGTATTGTCTCTATGGATATATCCATTGCATGGTTGATATGGGATGTATAACAGAAGATAGGGGAACAGAAGAAATGAATAGAATAGTAAAAAGATTATTGGAACGCAAATAAGCGTTCCATTTTTATTTAATTTATTATTGACAAAACAAATATATAATATAAGCATAGAGCTAAGCAAAAATGGTTAGCAAACATTCAAGGTGCAACAATAATAGAATAAAACAAAAACAAATTATTTTCATAAAACGTATTTACTTTTGTTCTATGTTGCGTTATAATATAGTTACAAAAGAAATGGAGAACAAAATGAGAAGGAGTTAATAATATGATTAAAAAAGAAGAGAATGGAAATAAAGTAGTAATGTTTAATAGTATCTCAGAGCTTGTGCAGTTCAATAGAGAAACAGAAAGAACACAGTTTTATAAGAATTATCATATCTCAGACGAGCTAGGATATAATAGATATGATTTCACAAAAACAAATAGTTATGAAGAAGCTGAGAATTTATTGCTTCATGGTTGGGATGAAATGGCAGAAAAAATGACAGAGAAGATAAATAATATAAAATGTAAGAATGAGTATAAAAATAAGACAGTGTATGGTGTACAGGGTTATCAAGCTTGTGTTCCAAGATATTTGCAAGGAATGCCAGATAGTATGGTATCAAATAAAAGAATTGTAACAAAACAAAAGATATTAAACATTGTTAAAGACTTTGGCTATTCTGGTAGTACATCAGCACAAACAATCGAAAATGAAAGTATTAAAGTTTTGAAAACAGTTAGAGACTTAGAATCCAGAGGCTATAGAGTAAACTTAAGCGCTACATTTGTGAGTAAACACCATGGGAAATATATTTCTATGATGATTAAAATTAAAAATGCATCACAGAGAATGAACATCAAACAAATGGCTTTTCCTATGGTTCATCCAAGTATGTTTCGTAGGATTGTTTTTGGAATGATTGAACGATTAGAAGAAACAAAGAACTTTGGTCGTGGATATGGAGTGTGTACAACGTATGATGAAACAAAACATTTATTTAAAGGAAGTTACTTTATTCCACGTATTGTTTGCGAGGAAGAAATTACAGATATAGAAAAATATAAATGCTAGAGTATTGATATGAGCTTCATATATACGTTTTAAATCAATTCTATATAAATAAAGGTAATCTTTATATGGTAGGATACTAAAATGGCTTAGAGCGTGTATATGAAGCTTATTTATTTTTTAATAAAAGTTCTTGACAACCCAAAACATAAGAAGTATAATAGGCATAAAGGGAAGGGGATTATAGGGGTTAGGATTTAAGGTTGTTAACCTTAATTAACTTTTATAAAACAAATTAAATAAAAGTTTTAAAAACATATTGACAAACAAAAGTATTTATGTTATTATAAATACAACAAAGAGATAAAACAAAATGATAGGAGAATAAGACAATGATAGGAGAATAAGACAATGAAAACAAGAAATATTTTATCAGTAACAAAAGAAGGAAATAAAGCAATAGCCGAAGTTAAAACAGATTTTGGTACAGTAAAATTAAAAAGAACATTTAGAAGGCATACAAAAGAGATTAGAGAATTGCAAAGACAAAATGTTTATTGTTTTGAAATTCAAGGTATTTTATATTGGTATAAATTCGATAGTAACAATGTTGGAACACAATATAAAGAGCCAGAAGATTTTAGAAGTGAAACAAGAACAACTGATAGCCTTAGAAAAGGTATTAAAGTTAATAACAATAATGTTGAGATTCAAAAAGTAGAAATTAAAAAAGAAGAACCTAAGCAGGAAGAAGTAAAAGAGGATAAAGAAGTAAGGCATTGTCAGTATGATACAATTAAAGCTTGTATTGAAAATGATATTCCTGTATATCTGGCAGGTGAAGCAGGAACAGGAAAGAACTTCACATTGGAACAAATTAGTTGGGAATTAGGACTTGAGTTCTATTTTACAAACAGTGTACAGCAGGAGTATAAGCTTACTGGTTTTATTGATGCAGGTGGAACATATCATGAAACAGAATTTTATAAAGCCTTCAAAAATGGTGGAATATTCTTCCTTGATGAAATGGACGCAAGTATTCCAGAAGTATTAGTTTTATTAAATGCCGCTATAGCAAATAAATATTTTGAGTTTCCAAATGGCAAGATTCATGCACATAAAAATTTTCGTGTAGTTGCCGCAGGAAATACAGTTGGAAGTGGAGCGGATGAAATGTACACTGGAAGAATGGTATTAGACCAAGCCACGTTAGATAGATTTGCAATCATTGAGTTTGGATATGACAGAAACATTGAGTTATCTATTTCAAACAGTAATGAAGACCTTGTGAACTTTATAAGGGATTTAAGAACAGAAGCTAATAACAATGGTATTCGTGCAACATTTTCTTATCGTTGTATTATGATGGTAACAAAACTTGAAAAAACAAATATTCCTTTAAAACAGATTATAGCAATAGCAGTATTTAAGGGTATGACAAAAGATACCATTAATAGTTTTAGAGCAACAGGTTCAAATAAATACTACAAAGCATTATACGATTTACAGGTGGCATAACAGCCACCTTTTATTTTTGTTATGTTTTTAAAAAAGTTTCAAAAAGTTGTTGACAAAACATAGTGTATGTGTTAATATATAATTGTCAAAAGGAAATGAAAACATTAGAAAGAACAAATTAGGAGGAAACAAAATGAGAGCAATGAGAAAAGTAGAAATGGTTAAAGAGATTATGGGAATGTTAAGATATGCACAGGAGCAGGAAAACAGACAGTATAGAGTAAATGCTTTTAAGGTTCTCAAAAGTTTTAATGTTTCACATAATAGAAACAAATTAGAGAAAATCGAAAAGGCATTGTTAAACGATGTTAGTAGAAACACTATTGTTGAAATTATGTACGAAATGCATATCGCAATAGAAACAACTTTTTAAACATAGTTGTTGACATAAAACAAAACGTATGTTATAATTAAGACATCAAAAAAGAAAGGGAGAAAACAAAATGCATAGAATTTATGAATTAACAGATGAAGCAAAGAAACAGGGAATGGATTGGGATGAAGCTATTTACAATGGAGAAATCCAGACAGTAGAAGAGTTTGAAACAAAAGAAGAAGCTTTACAGGCTTATGAGGAAGAATATAATGACCCAGACCTGTACGGAGTAGAATAGGAGGGTAAGAATATGAGAAAAACAAACGTAGAAATAGCAAAGGAGATAGCAAGTAGAGGTTATGATTATGCAGAAGCATTAAGGGATTTGGATGCAGGAAGAACACCAGAGGAAGAACAGCAGGAAATCACACAGGAAGAGCTTGACGATTTAGTAGAAGCTATTTGTTCAAGTTTTGAGGATTAGGAGATAAAACAAAATGACAAGTAGAGAATTAAAAAAAATGAACAATGCACAGTTAGTTTCAAGTTTTGCATATAATATGTCAAAAGAAACAAAGAAAGCGTGTAAAGAACAAATGATGTGTTTACAAGAGTTATGCAATAGAGGGGTATTTACAGAACAGGAAGCAAGGAAAACATTTATAGAATTTGATTTTGGAAAACAAAACAAATAATATTATACAAAATAAGGGAAGAAGGTGATATAATTTATAAATTTCCTATTTATTGGACAGAAGCAATGAAGGTTGAATTCTTGCAAAGAGTAATATTAGTTCATAGTTATTTATACTACATAGTGGATGATAGTGTATGGACTGATAAACACTATGATGAGGTAGCAAAACAATTAACAAGCATACAGAAAGAACATACAGAGGAATGGGTTAAAGTAAATACACAATACGGATATGTGTTTTACGATTATGATGGAACAACAGGTTTTGACTTATGGGATAGATTAAAACAAAAAGATAAACAGAAGATATTAAGTATAGCAGAAAGCAGAAAGATGGTGAAAAAGAATGAAAGCAGATTTTGAGAAAGGTACAAAGGTTTGTTCTAAATGTAGAAAAGAATTGCCTATTAGTTGTTTTAATAAGTGTAAAAGCAGGAGCGATGGATTAAGTTGCCGTTGTAAAGAATGCCGTGCTATTATAAATAAACGATGGTATAACAAAGATATAGAACAATCAAGAAAGAGAATAAAAAACAGTCATGATAAAATGAGAAACGTATTTCAGAGGATGGGACACGTTCGTGGAAATAGTGGAATGTTAAAAAGAGATTATGAGTTAACAGAAGACCAATTAAAACGTAGAGAACGGAGCAGGAAAGAGGGCAATTATAAATCTAAAAATAATAATGCACAAGGTATACTTATATGGTATGATGGGAAATTAGATGATTTAAGCTCAAAAGAATATAAAAGAGCGATGAGTAAGGAATATTATCGGCAAAAAAGATGTGCAATGAGGGGGTATGTTGCAAGGGTAACCCCATCAGAACATTTTTTGTTTGATTTTGATTTGGAACAAATGTTAAAAGATAATGTATATAATAATAGTGGTGGATGTAGAAAATATATAACAAAATGGTGGAAAGGTGAAATAAGACATTGGACTGTTAATGATGGAATATGGAAGGAAGGATAAAAAGAAATAATGGCTAAAAGGTCAACAAGATTTTACCGCAAGAACGAAGCAGAAGTAATGCATAGATTAGGTATCAATCCCACGATAAATTCTGGCGCAGGATGGATTCAGAAAGAAGATGGGGAAAGCGACTTATTTATGTGTCAGCTAAAGTCAACAGACAACAAGAGTATAAGTGTAAAGCAAGAAGATATTAATGCATTAGAATATCATGCCTGTACCTCACATAAGATACCTATATTTGCATTACAGTTTTTAACAACAGATAGTGTATATGTTATGATACCAGAAGAAGAGTTCAAAGAGTATCAAGAATATAAAAAAGCAAAACAAAATGAAACATTTTCACAAAAAAGTGTTGACATTGAAGAAGAAAAGGAATATAATAAAGATACGCAAAAGGTTAATAGAAATATTAATAAAATGCGTAGTACAAGAGAACAGTTTTATAAACAGATGGAACAAGAGAGAGAGCAACAGGAAAGAAAATTTAAAAACAAAATAAAAGAAAGGAGAAAAGCAACGTGGAGAAGAAGTTCAAACAAAAAGGTGTAGCAACCTTTGAGGGTTTGAATATCGGTAAAAACAAACAGGTGACGTTGAAAGTCAAATTGAGATATGATGAAGTGGTAACGTCTGTAGAACTCTTACAGGGATTGAATACAGACATTACAATTCAAGCAAAGCTTGGCGGTGAGTCAGTAAGCTTAGGAATGTTTACTATCGGAGGTATCAATTTTGACAAGGATGGAAATGCAGTTATTCCTTTTAAGTCATTAACAGAGAATGTTAATCTTGATAAAATTACAGGGTTAGTTGATGAGGAATATATACCTCTTAGATTTTTAGCGGTATTAGAGCTACCAGAAACAACAGAGAGTGAGGATGAAACAGAGTGGGAAGATTAAAGTATAATCAGCTTGCAAAAGCACAGACAAAAGAAAATAGAAATGTTGTGATTTCAGAAGCCGCAACACTTGATGGTGAAACATTAGGCTATGCGGTATCAGAACAAATTGTAATCCATGAAGGAGAAAAGGATACAACAATGTTCTTAAAGAATGGATTAGGAATTGTTTCTAAAGAAGGACTTGTAAACTTGCGTGATGCAATCAACAAAACATTAGAACAAATTAATTAAAAACTTGTTGACATAACATAGTTCATATGTTATAATATAAATGTAAATAAAAGCAGATAAACAATCAATTTAAAAAAGAAAAGGAGAAACAAAATGACAAACAAAGATTTAGAAATGGCAATCATGATTAAGGAAGCAGAGTTAGCAGGATTAAAAGCAATGTTTGAAGGATGCGAAGAAAAGAATGAAGAGCCAGAGAAAGAAGTAAAGAAACCAGCAAGAGGAAAAAAAGCGGCAAAGGCTAAATCAGAGCCAGAAGTAGAGGAAGAAGAAACAGAAGAAGATGCAGGTGATTATGAAAGCATGACAAGCACAGCACTTTACAAGTTATGTTGTGAGAGAGGTATTTCTTCTAAGTGTAAGAAGCGTGATAAGAAAACATTAATCGCAGTTCTGAAAGAAAATGATGCCGCACAGGATGCAGAGGACGATTGGGAAGATGAAGAAGAACAGGAAACAGACCCATATGCAGGTAAGACAGCAAAAGAACTTTACAAGATGTGTAAAGATAGAGGATTAGCCGCAGTTCCTAAGAAGTCAGCAGATGTTTATGCAAAGATTCTTAAAAAGGCAGATGCAGAAGCCGCAAAGAAAACAAATACAAAAGCACAGGTTGAGGAAGAAGACGATGAGGACGATTGGGAAATCTAATCAGCCAGTAAAATAAATAACCCCATATGAGGGTTGACAATGGGGTGGCAGAAATGCCGCCCTATATTAATTTAATAGGAGAGAACAGCATGAGATTGAGTGAAAAAGTGCAAGAAATGTTATTGATTGATTGTAGAAAGCAAGAAGGAAAAGAAAAGATTAATAAGATATTATGGAAGATTAAGCCTATAAAACAGAAAATGATTAAGTTAGGATATGAGAAAGGGGAAATAGTTCCTTTAGAACAATTAGAGAAGTTTTTGCAGGCTGTCAGAATTAAACATGGGTATAAAACACAATGGATTAATACCTATTTTGAAACAGACAAAACAAAAAAGCCACATAAAACAAAATTTGTTTTTTATACACATGGACTTTTGGACAAAAATAGTGAGTGGATAACAAATCTTGAAGGAAGAACAATCTGGGAATTGTTTGCAAAAACAGCCATAGTATTTTATGATGAGATAAAGAAGGGAGAACAGGGAGAATGAGTAAAAACAAAAATGAAGAATTGATTATGCCAAAAACAAAAGCAACCTTTTATACAGATGGTGCTTGTTCTGGAAATCCAGGCATTGGCGGATGGTGTTATGTTGAGGTAGTACCTTATAAGAACGGATATAAAACAGAGATAACAACGGGTGGGTCGGATGATACCACAAACAATGAAATGGAATTGTTAGCCGCTTATGCCGCTATATTAAAGGCATACAGAGAAGGAGTAAAAGAAGTTACAATTTATTCTGATTCAGCGTATGTTGTGAACCCTGTAATTAATAGTTGGTTATTAAAATGGAAATCAAATGGTTGGCAGACTTCCACAGGTAAGGAAGTTAAGAACAAAAGAATTTGGGAACGCATGGCAAAATTGATTTATGAAAAAGGTATGTATATTAATTTTGTTAAGGTAAAAGGACATTCAAGTGATTTATTAAATGATTTAGCAGACAGGGGGGCAACAAATGAGATTGAACGTAGAAAATATGAAATCATGGGTATGTAATTTATTAAAGGCTATCTTATGTGGTTTTAATGCTCTGGTGGAGCGTGTAGCAGGTTTTATATATAAAAATGCTAGAGAGATAGGCACAGTAGTAAAAGTCTTGTATGTGGTCGTTATGGTGGCTTATATCAAGTGTGATGCAATAGATGCATTTGTTATAACAATTTGTTTGATGTGTATAGCATATGCAGTTAAGATAGCCTATCAGAAGCTACACAATATGAATGAGGATTTTATACCAAAGCCAAGAGAACGGTTTACTAAGGTAAATAAAAGAGGAATGATAGAGGTAGATAGAAGCAGGTGGCAGGAATTGATACAGTATGTGTATGAATTAGAAGAATATATGCAAGAAAAACCTTGACAAATAAAAGGTATTATGATATATTATATACATGGAACTCATAAGGATAATTGAGGAAGGAATAGCCATTAAATATTCGCCATTTAACATAAAACAAAACTAAATAATGATACGACATAATCTTGGTTTAGTTTAAGATAGATTTTTAAAAATTAGGCATGGTAGCTCACAAAGTAAAATTCCTTTAAGTTGATTAATGTAAAGTAGTTGTTAATTGATTATGTCGTATTAAATATAGGCGGTAATAAATACCGCCTTTTTAAATATTAAAACAAAAAAGGAGGGAGAACAAATTTGGGTAGAAAGGGAGAAATGCCAGAGAGTTTTAAAGATGGAAAAATAGATAAATATAATTTCAGAAACAGAACACCCGAAGAAATGCAGGAGATAGTAAGAAAATCTCATGAGAAGAAAAAAGAAAACAATAGAAAGAAAATGGAACTACAAAATTGTATGAGAAGTATCCTTGATTTAGGTGTACAATCTGAAAAACAAAGGAAAGTTTTAAAATCGTTTGGCATAACAGATAAGAAGATAACAAATAAAGTGTTGCTGATGGTATCTTTGTATATGAAAGGTGTTAAAGGTGATGTACAGGCAATTAGAGAGATTGTGAATATGATGGACAGGTTGGACATTCTAGAGGATACAGGAAATATTACACAGGGTATCAATATCAATCTCGTTCCTGTGCAAAGTAATACAGAACAAGAACAACAAGAGTTATCAGATGAGGATGCATACTGGGATTTAGAGGATGAATCAGAAGACTGGGGAGAAGATATTTACAAACCATGAAAACAAAACAGAAGAACAAAAAGAAAGAACCAAAAGTATTATGGATTGCGGCAACACCAGATAGGTATGAGTTCCCGATATGTGTTTGTGATAGTCAGAAAGACCTTGCAGAGCGTTTAGGAACTACAGTAAGCAATATATCCCATCTGGCAGAAAGAAAGCGTAGAAGCAGTCGTAGTAAGTATTATATATATAAAGTGAGGAATGTGTGATGATATGCAACGTATATAATTCATTGAGTATTCGACAAAAGCCAAACAGAAAAGGTAAGGTTTTAGGAACAGTGCCAATGAATAAAGTAGTTAACATTGTTGGCAAAAAATATGTATGGGATAAAAACATCCCGTATGTAAAAGTACAGTATTGTAACATTACAGGATATGTAAATGCCAAGTATGTTAAAGGACTTGTGTTGAAGAAAAAGCAAAAGAAAAATAAAAAATATCCATGGGCAGTTGTGTTAAGTAATGGGAAACAAAACAAAAGAATCAAAGTAGTAAAACAATATAGTTTTGGAGAGTATATATCAAAACATGGTTGTTCCATTGCCGCTATTGTAGAAGCATTAGAGATTTATGGAATAAATAAAAGTCCATATGAAATAAACAAGTATTGCAGAAGCCATTATAAGTTTAATGGCAGTAAGGTAGCAATTCATGGAGCGTATAAAACAGTAAAAGCAATATCAAAGAAGAAGCCTGTTTATCATGATGTAAAACAAAACAATAAAATAAACATTAGAAAGATAATTAAAGAATCTTTAAAGGCAGGCAAAAAAGTAGTGATTGAACAAAAGAATCCAATCCATACCTATGTTGCTTTAGGATTCGCTCTTAATGGTAAAATAGTAATCGCAACAAGTGGACAGCTTAAAGAAGTATCGCTTGCATGGATTATGAAAACAATAAACACTGGTGATGGTTCAAAAGCAGATTATTTTAAAGGTTCAAAAGCAGATGCAGGTATTTTTATTATTTAGTCAAATAGGGTTGTAGAAGCATTTTAAGACATAAGGGTATAAATGCCCTGTAAAAATATATAGAATGTCTATATGAGCCTATATGAAGCCTAGAAAGGTGGTCTAATATGTTTGTAATTAATATAAATTGTAATAATTGCGGCAATAAGAATAATTGTATGTATAAAGACAGAACAAAAGAATTAAAACAAATCTTAGAAAAGCAATATGATAAAAACAAATATTATAATTTAGGTGGTTATATAAAGTGTGCATTTTATGTATCAGAATAATATAATATATAAATATATTTAATATAATATATATAAACAAACAATATTAGAACGAAACAACAAAACATAACAGAACAATAATAAAGGAGTATAGAACATGAACAGATGTAGATGGATGAAAATAAAGAAAACAAATGCAGAACAAAAACAAAATGCATGGATAACACAATGCGATTATGAATTAGAAGAATCATGGTTTCCTGCTATGTTTGAGGGAACACTTGATAGTTGGTATTGTCCATTTTGTGGTAAACAAATAATGCATATAACAGATAAGAAAGGAGTATAAAAGAGATATGTCAGAAAAGCTAAACATAACATATAGACCAATAAAGGAATTAAAACCATATAAGAAAAATGCAAAGAAACATAACAAAGAACAAGTAGAGCAGATAGCTAATAGTATCAAAGAATTTGGCTTTACACAGCCTGTTATAATTGATAAACACGATTGTGTGGTAGCAGGACATGGAAGAATATTAGGAGCAAAGAAAGCAGGATTAAAACAAGTGCCTACTGTATGTTTAGATGAACTCACAGAGGAACAAATAAAAGCATATAGGTTAGTGGACAATAAGTTGAATGAAAGCGAATGGGATACAGAATTATTAAAACAATCATTAGATGAAATTATAGAAATGGATATGGAAGCTTTTGGTTTTGAACTAGAAGTGATGGAAGATGCAATAATGGAGGTAGAACCAGAAGTACCTTTTACCGAAGTGTTAAATGAGGAAAACAATTATATTGTTTTAAAGTTTAATAATAAGATAGATTGGTTAAATGCATTAGGAGTGTTTGGCATTGAGAAGGTACAGGCATATCCTACAAAGAAGAATGGTAATAAAAAATCATTTGGTACAAGGGCAGGTGTAGGAAGGGTGCTAGACGGTCAGCAAGCTTTAGAAAGGGTGCAAGGTAATGAAATATAATGGGAAAGAAATTGTTGTGGTTTGTCCGTCATATAAACGGTATAAGGTGGAAACATTAGTGTATATACCATTTTGCAAAGTATATGTTGCACCAGAAGAGTATGAGAGTTATATAGACTATAATCCTAGGCATGAAGAAAACATTGTTAAGTGTCCAGAAGGAATACAGGGGAATGTCAGCAGGGTAAGAAATTATATATTAGATACAGAATTTGAGAATGGTGCAGATATTGTTTGTATTGTTGATGATGATTTAAAAGCAATAGAGCATTTTGAAATGTCAGAAGATGGTTCTTACGCATATGAGAAAGTAAAAGTAAAACAAAATGATTTGTTAGACTTCATTTATCGTTATTCTTTGCTATGTAAGGAATGGGGATTTAAAATGTGGGGAGTTAACATAAACAGTGATACAATGTCTTACAGGCAGTATACCCCATTTAGTACAAACAGTGTTGTTCTTGGGCCTTTTGGTGTATTTCTTAAAGGTATGAAGTGTAGGTATGATGAAACATTACCATTAAAGGAAGACTATGATATGTTTATACAGAATTGCAATGAATATAGAGGAGTATTGAGATTAAACAAATATCATTATGTACGTAGACAATCAGAGCAAAAAGGTGGTTGTGCTATGTATCGTAGCATGGAAAGGGAAAAAGAACAGTTTGAAAAATTAAGAAATAAGTGGGGGAATGATATAGTTAAATTGGATAAGTCAAACAAAGGAAGGTCAAAGAAGAAAAAGAAATATATTGATTATAACCCGATAATAAAAATACCAATAAGAGGAATTTAGATATGGATGAATGGGACGAATTAGAACAAAGATATGAACTAAAAGGAAACTATAAGATGCATGATGAAAATAAAAATGCATTATTGAACAATTATGTTGTTCCGCCATTTAGTGTGTTAGATACAAAAGCTGGATATTGGCAGGATAGAAAAAAACAGTTACTTGATTATGTTGGGGATAGCACAAAAGGAAGATGTGTTGAAACAATTAGTAGTAACCTTACTGGAATGAATAGTATAAGTATGTTTGACCCAGTATTGTGTGAAATTATGTATAAGTGGTACTGTCCAAAAGGTGGGAAAATTATTGATTGTTTTGCAGGTGGAGCAGTAAGAGGTCTGATGGCATATAAGTTTGGCTATAATTATACTGGCATAGATTTAAGTAGAAAACAAATAGAAGAAAATGTGAAAAGAGCGAAACAATTAAGAATAAAACCGAACAATGGATTGGTTTGGAAATGTGATGATAGTCTTAACATTGACAAATACGCAGAGGATGATAGTTTCGATTTGTTGTTTACTTGCCCACCCTATTTTAATTTGGAAGTATATAGCAATGATAACAGAGACATAAGTAATATGAACATTGTTGAGTTTGAGAAAACTTATAAAATGATATTACAAAAGACTGTAAATAAATTAAAGAATAACAGATTTGCGGTAATTGTTGTTGGCAATGTAAGAAATGAAGATGGAGTGTATATTGACCTTGTAGGTATGACAAATAAAATAATGGAACAGTGTGGTTGTGGTTTATACAATGATTGTGTGTTATTAGAAGCACTAGGTTCTGCACCAATAAGAGCAAGCAGAATGTTTGGAAGTTATAGAAAACAGGTACATGTTCACCAGAATGTACTAATATATTATAAGGGAGTACCAAACAAAAAAAATTTGAAAAAATTTATGAGTTTAGTTGAAAGATAGCAAACAGTAGGGTAATGTGTAGTCATGAACAGGAATACAGAAAACATTTGGAAAGATTTAGGCACTCATTTAGAGTGCCTATTTTTATGTAAATAAATATAAAACAAATTACTAAAAAGGTATTGACATATTAATATATTATGTTATAATAAATATAAGTTAATAAGAGAAAGCAAAAAGAAAGGAAGTAAATATTATGTTATATGATGTTGAGGTAAGAGAGAACAACACACAGGAGTTTGATAATTGGGTAGGAGATTATACAGAAGCAGAAACAAAGGAAGAAGCAATTGAATTAGTAAAACAGTGGTTGATTGATAATGGTTATACAAATGATGTTGAGGAATTAGAGTTTAATGTTGAAGAAGTTGAACAAAATTAAAAAATATCTGTTGACATAAAACAATGTATATGTTATAATTAAGAAAAGTTAAGAGAGAACAACATTCAAAGGAGAGATAAAACATGAAAACATTATTTGTTAAGAAAGAAAAGAACATATTTGATGGAACATACACAGTTAGTCTTTATAGTGAAGATGGTGTTAAAATAATTTCAAGAGATTTTGTAGAAGAAAGCGAAATCTTCCATGTAGAAATAGAATTAACACAGATTGCAAATAAACATGGTTATGAAGTTAAATAAAACAAAAAAGTTGTTGACAGGATAAAGAACAAGTGTTATAGTAAAGTTACAAAGTTGATAGAGAAAACAAAAAGAAAAGGGGAATAAAGAAATGATAAGAACAAATGTAGAAATCGCAAGGATGATAGCGAGCAAAGGGTATAGCTTCACAGAAGCATTAGAAGCAATTGACGCAGGAAGAACACCAGAGGATGAAAGGGAAGAAATCACACAGGAAGAAATTAATGAAATGGTAGAAGCTATTTGTTCAAGTTTTGAAATTGATGTGGAGGAATAAAAACATGGTGATTAATGATTTAATGGATTTAATAAAAAAGTTGTTTAATGATGAGTATGCAAACATAGTTATAATTGATTCAAGCAATAGAGAAATGCATGAAGCAGAAAGATTAACAGTTAAGGAATTGAAAAAATATGATATAAATAAGATAGATAATATATCAGCAGATGAAGACAAGATATATATTTGTTTTTAGTTTAGAATAAATATAGGTAGGAGGAATCAAAAATGGATATAGAAAAAATGATGTGCAGGTATCCAGAGTATTTTACTAAACAAGGTAAATACATTTGGGAGAATGGTTTGGAAGGGCAAGTGGAAGATATAATGGAGAAGATTCCATGTAGTAGAGAAATGGCAATCGAATATGTTTATTTGATGAATAGAGCATTTAATGGAATTGATTAAATAAATTAAATTAATGGTTGACAAACATATATGGTTGTGTTATTATAATCTTGCAAATAGATTTTTCACCTTTATTAAAACCTTGTCGGTGGTATAGGTTAAACCGTCATAATGGGTATTAGCCAAGCGGTAAGGCATAGGACTTTGACTCCTAGATACGTTGGTTCAAATCCAACATACCCAGTAAGGAAAGTTAGCTCAGATGGTAGTAGCACTCGGCTCATAACCGATAGGTCATAGGTTCGATTCCTATACTTTCCATTTGTAACAAATAAATAAAACATTAATCAAGAAAGGAAACAAAGAAATGGAAGAAAACAAAAACAGAGAAGAGAGAACAGAGAATTATTATGAAGAAATGACTGCAAAAGAGTTGTTTCATAGATGTTTAGACAAAGGTATTGAATGCCCTATTAAAAAGCCAAGAGAGTATTATCTTGAATTGTTAAAAGGGACTAAAACAAAAGAAGAAGCAAAGCAAGATATTATTATCGAGAAGCTTGATAAAGTTCAAATGCAGAATGGTATTATAATGTCAGCAATAGGAGATATAATTTTTGTTATGCTGGACAGAAAGGATAAGTTGGACTTGAATGTTATCCATAAAGCCAGTTTGAGTGTTTGCCTGACAACTATTTCATTATCACTCAAGGAAATACAGGAAGATGTGGGAATGTGTACAGAAGGAGAAGTTAATCAAAGTGATAAAGAAGCAAATGACGTTTTAGATATGATTTTAGAATTATTAAAATAATGCCTTGACAAAATAAAATAATATGGTATACTATTAATAGACAAAAAGCAATGTAGTAGGTGCGAATATAAAGTATCATTACATTGCTTTTTGTACTATGTAGAGGTAGGTAGAGAACAAAGATGGATATTGACGTAAAAATATCAGAAAGGTTTTCATCCTACATTATGGACTGGGATTATGAAAAGTATTTAGTAATTGGCGGCTATGGTAGTGGTAAGAGCCAAGCAACAGCACAGAAGATAGTGTTAAAGTTATTACAAGAAAAACGTACCTGTTTAGTTGTAAGAAATGTATTTACAACGATAAAAGATTCTTGTTTTGAAATACTAAAACAAATTGTTAGTGATATGGATTTGTTATCATTTAAAGACAAGGATAAAAACAAAATAGTGTTTGTTAAGTCTCCAATGGAGGTACGTTTTCCAAACGGTAGCAGAATTATATTTAGAGGTATGGATAATACAGAGAAGATAAAGTCCATACATGGGGTTTCTATCGTTTGGATGGAAGAATGTTCAGAATTAAATTATAAAGCCTATACAGAGATATTAGGACGTGTTAGACAGCCTAATATGACATTGCATTTTATATTAACGTGTAATCCTGTAGGTAGGGAAAACTGGGTGTATGATTTATTTTTTACACATACAGAAAAGAAGGAAGACAAGATTATTAAGAAGACTGTACAGGATGAAGAAGAGTTATATAGACGTAAGACATTAGTAAACAAAAAGAATGGTGTTTATTATCATCATAGTACAGTTGATGATAACCCATTCTTGCCGCAATCATATATAGATAATCTTGAGGAATTAAAGTATATTGATGAATCATTGTATCAAGTAGCCAGATTTGGTAAGTTTGGAGCAAACGGAACAAAAGTGTTACCGAATTTTACAGTTGCTACAAATGCAAAAGAATTTAAGGCAGTTGTACATAGGATTCCATCAAAATTCCATTTCTTCGGTTTTGATTTTGGTTTTGAAACATCATTTAATGCACTTATTTCTTGTTGTGTTGATGATGCAGAAAAGGTTCTATATATTTATGATGAAGTATATATGAATAACATAACTGATGATAAGTTTTCCAAAAGGGATGATGTACAAAAAGTGAAAGAGAGGTCTATCGCATTAGATAAACCAATTATATGTGATAGTGCAGAGCCTAAAACAATTAAGTATTACAGACAAGAGGGTTTTTATGTTAAGAAGTGCAAAAAGTACATTGGTAGCAGATTACAGAACACAAAGAAAATAAAGAGGTTTAAAAAGATTGTTTGTTCGCCTCGTTGTGTAAACACAATTATAGAGTTAAAAGATTTAGTTTATGCAAAAGATACAAAGGATGAACCAATATACGACCAATTTAATATTGACCCACACACGTTTAAGAGTACCACATTACTAGGCGTGTATAAAAGGATGGAAGAATCGGGGAAAGCTGAAATGCCAATCCGAACGGAAGTTATATGGTGTATGGCTGTATAACACGTGCAACGCATAGGAATTGAGGAAACAATAATATTCCCAAGAGCCATTGTAAGTTAGAATAGGAGGTTGCAAGTAATGTATGAAAGAAAACAAGTAAATACATTAGCAAAAGAATATGAACAAGTATTAGATATTTATACAGTCGATAAATATGGAAGTGTTTATGGTAATAATGGAATAGAATTAAAACAAAATAACAATAACAAAGGTTATAAACAAGTAAGTTTAAAATTAAAAAACAAAAGGAGATATAAGAAGTGTTTTGTACATAGATTAGTGGCCTATGGTTTTGTTGAAGGGCATACAACACAAAACAAAGAAGTAGACCATATAGACACAAACAAATGTAATAACAAATGGAACAATTTAAGATGGACTGATAGAAAAGGAAATATGAGTAATAAGAACACAGTTGTTAAGATGTGGAATCAGAATGGAAAGGAATGTTTTGTTTATGATTACAGATTAAATTTTGTTGGAAAGTTTGGCTCTGTAGACGAAGCAGAAAAAGCAATAAACAGAACAATACATGGTATTAATACAAGAGTAAAGGAATATTATGTTTTAGATAGTCCAGATTTAAAGAAAGTTCTGAAAATAAACAGAAAACAAAAACTACAATCCGTAGTTATAACCGATATTGAAACACATAAAAAGTTTTATTTTTATTCCAATAGAGAAGCAAGAAGATTTTTTGATAATAAAGTAAACATAACACAAGCGATTCAAAAGAATTGGACTGTAAAAGGAAAATATAAAGTTCGTAGTCTAAACTATAAAAAGTTAATAGGTATGCTAGACTTATAGGAATGACAACTATAAGAGGACATGGATAAAAAGCCAAGTCGATATATCGTAGTGCCTTGTGGTATGCATTAGATAATTATACAGTGGCAGATATAAAAGAACAAAAAACAAATAGTAGAGCAGGATAAGGTTTAATGTGAAATGTGGAAAGGAGGACAGAGAAAATGAACAATAGCAAGTGGAATAAAGAAGGAGTAGAAATGATATTTAAGAATAGTAAATTATTTGAATTAAAAAGAGTAAAGGATGTACAAGAGCAGAGTTTAAAAGGTGTACATGATGATTATATGATAGGTTTATACAATGGTTTAGAGTTAGCCGTTGCAATTATGGAAAATAGAAAACCTGTATACTTATCTTGTATAAAAGAGCCAGAACAAATTGAGAATGTAGAAAAACAAGAGGCAGGGAGAACTTGTTATAATGGTATTATTGTAAGGAAGGAAAGTTAAGTGATTAAACTTGACAAAACATAATATTAAGTTCTTTTGTATATAAGGTCTGTAAATTTTTATATATAATAGAGGTGCTTATATGATTGATAATAGTCTTGTTATTGGATATGGTGTAGTTGCATTGACAGCAATAGTTGGCTTATTCACAACATTGTATAAGCCATTAAATGAAAATACAAAACAAATGACAGAACTAATAGTTAAGATGGGAAAGCTCACAGAAGAATTAGAGAAACAAAACAAAGATTTTGAAGAATATAAAAAACACGTTAGTAAATCACAACAAAAACAATGGGATGAAATAAATATGCATGGAAAGGAAATCTTAGAGTTAAAACATGATTTTGAAATGTGTAGGCAAGAAAATGGAAAGGAGAACAAACATAATGTTTAAGAATTGTGTATTTAAACCAGATGTGAATACAATTAAGTGGTGTAAGGCAACAGGAGTTAGAGCAATTAAAACAATGGCACAAACAGCAGTTGGTGTTATTGGTGCAGGAACGGTAATTAGTTCTGTAGATTGGAAGATGGTAGTATCTGCTAGTATCGTAGCAGGAGTTGTGAGTGTTTTAACAAGTATTGCAGGAATTCCAGAAGTAGGTGTTAATGATGAAAACATTTAGAGCAAATGGCGAAGGAATGAAAATTGTAAAAGAGTTTGAAGGATGCCAGTTAAAAGCCTACAGGGATGAAGTAGGAGTTTGGACTATTGGATATGGCATCACAAATTCTGATAAGAGTATTACAGGAAGAACAATCAAAAGTGGTATGAGGATAACAAAAGATACCGCTAACAAATGGCTTCTAGAATCTTTAAGAAAGAAATATTCGCCTTTAGTCAATAGATATGATAACATTTATCATTGGAATCAAAATGAGTTTGAAGCACTTGTGTCTTTTTGTTTTAACATTGGAAGTATTAAAACATTAACGGCAAATGGAACAAGAACAAAGAAGCAAATTGCAGAGAAAATGTTATCTTATAATAAGGCAGGTGGAAGGGTTTACAGAGGTCTTACAAGACGTAGAAAAGCCGAAAGAGCATTATTCTTAAAGGCAGTAGAACCAACTACCTATAAGGATGTATTTCCTGTATTGCCGCCAAGAGGATATTTCCAAGTTGGTGATGGATATAAAACATATACAGAATACCCAACACAGATTAAAAGAGTACAAGAATTGCTTAATTGGTTAGTAGATGCCGATTTGAAGATTGATGGTAAATATGGAGAAAGCACAGCAAAAGCAGAAGAGAAAGCGCAGAGATTGTTTAAATTAACCGTAAATGGTAAGTTTGGAAATGCAACATTAAATAAAGCAAAGAAATACAAAAAATAGCAATTAGCACCCTTTGGGGTGCTATTGTAGTATATGGATATAAAAGGAGTAGTAAAGAATGAATATTGATGTAATAGGATTAGAAAAACAAAAGTCAAATGATTGTTTGATTGCCGCTAAAACATTTCCATATTTTATTTTTGGGAATTTTATCAAAGGAGATAGAGGGAACATTTATAGAAATGAGGTCTATGAGTTAATACAATATTTCTTAGATTATCAGTGTGGGGCAGATTTCAAGCCAGAGGGGACAAAGGGAGATTATATCCCATCAAATTATAAATTTAAAAAGATAAAAACATTAATTGATAAAGAAGCAAGATTCATGTTTTCGCAACAGCCAGAAATCAAGGTAAAAGCAAGGTTGACAGATGATAAGAGTTTACAGGATGTTGAGTATCTGCAAACAGTAGTAAATGAAGTGTTAAAGAATAGTGGTTTCTCAAATCTTTTGTTACAAAGTGCAAAGGATTGTTTTGTTGCTAAAAGGGTAGCCGCATTGGTAGACTATTCAGAAGAGGACGGAATTGCAATTCATTTTTATAATAGTCTGCAATTTTATTATGAATATCAGTATGGAACAAATAAGTTAATCAAATTTGTTTCGTTTGAATGTGTTGAACAGGATATAACAGTGGGAGGTTCATTGTATTTGGTGAATGAATATACCGTTCGCAATGGTGCTGTTTATATGAGTTCTGCGATTTATAAAGGTTCGGGGGTTTTATCGGAGAAGTTAATTGAGGAACATAAAACAGATTTAAAACAAATACCTGTGGCGATTATTATTAATGATGGAACATTAATGAATAAAAGAGGTATGTCAGAGGTTAAACAGTTGACAGAAGGAGAAGCAACTTACAGCAAGTTGGCAAATGCAGACGTAGATTGTGTTAGAAAGGGAATGAACCCGATTAGATATACCGTAGATATGAGCAGAGAGACAACAAAGAATCTTAGTTCTTCCGCAGGCTCTTATTGGGATTTAGAACATAATATGAATTTGGACGAACCAACTCCAATGATTGGAACATTGTCACCCGATATGGGACATACAGAAGCGTTAAAAAATACGCTTGACAGAATCAATTCTGAAATGTACAATGAACTTGACATTCCAAATATTTCTGAGGAAACATTAGTAGGAACAATTACAAGTGGTAAATCAATCAAAGCATTATATTATTCTTTAATGGTTCGATGCGATGAAAAATTTAAAACATGGAAACCCGCAATAGAAAACATAATAAAATTTGTTTTAGAAATTGTTTTGTTGAACAAAGATATGACAAAAATAATTTATGAGATTCCACAGTTAAATGATGTTGAATACGATATTGTGATTAATGAAAAGTATGCGTTATTGGATGATGAACTGGAAGAAAAATCTTCTGATATGGAAGAAGTGCAAAATAATTTACGTTCTGTAAAATCGTATCTGAAAAAACATAGACATGAGGATTTGATAACCGACCAACAGATTGATGAAGAAATTTTACAGATTGTCTATGAAAAGAGTATGTTTGATGGAGCGATTGCAAATCCTGTTTTAGAGGATAGAACACAAGAAGAGGGGGCAGACATTGAAGTAAATAAACAAGTTGAAGAGGAAGAAATAAATCAGAAATTGGAAGAATAGTTATTGACAAATAATAAAAGTTGTGCTAATATATAATTATAAGAAAGAGGAAACAAAAAGAAGGAGGATAGTAAGATGAAAAAATATCGAATATTGGTGTATGAAAATTTGTCAATTGGATATTGTTATCTAACGGAGGAAATTGTTGAAGCAAAGACAGAGAGTGAAGCAATTAAGAAAGTCGAATTGATATTGTTTGAAAAAAGATACATAGATGATGTTAGTGGGTTAGCTTATAAAATAATTAAAGTATCATAAAACATACAGAGGTGATGCAGATGGTTAAGTTTAGCTTAAAGTCAGCGGAAGAAATTAGAAGAACATTAACAAAGAAACAGGAAAAACAAATATATCAACTTTATTTAGATATGTATAAGGATGTGTCTAAGAAATTAAAGAAGATAGGTAAATATAGCAAATTGGAAAAAGTCCAGTTGATTATGTTAAAGCGAGAGATAGAACAACAGATAAAACAAATTGATAAGGAATTGAAAACAGGAATAAAAAACAGTATTAGAGATACGTCAAGGGTGGTGGTAGAAGATACAAGAAAATTCCTAAGTAAATGTGGGTTTAAGGATATAGAACAAGCTTTTTATTATGTTCCAGACACGATTGTAAAAAGAATAGCTTCTGGTGATGTATATAAAGGAAATTGGACGTTATCTAAAGCCATATGGGGGCATACAAGAGATTTTAATACAAAGTTAGATAGAATCATAGCGAACGGAACAAAGTATGGTAAAAGTGCTTATGAGATTGCTAGAGATTTAGAGCAGTATGTTAACCCACAACAGGCTTCGAAAAGCAAAGTAATTAAGTTCCAACAATATAAAAGAGATAGCAAGGGTAAATTTGTCTTAGATAAAGATGGAAACAGAATACCAGAAGGAAGACAGAAAACATTTTATTTTGGAAACGTAGATTACAATGCACAAAGGTTGGCTAGAACAATGATAAGCCATGCATATCAACAAAGTTTTGAAATGGTAAATAAAAATGACCCATTTGTAAAAGGGTACATATGGCATAGTTCGGGGCAACATGGCAGAACTTGTCAGTTGTGTTTAAGTCGTGATGGGAGGTTATTTCAGAAAGATGAGTTACCATTAGACCATCCAAATGGTATGTGTACGTTTGAAGCATATATACCAGATGATATGAGTACAATAGCTGACAAAATAGGTAAATGGTATAGTTCACCTGTAGGAACATATCCAGATATAGATAAATATGCGTTAGATTTTATGGGAGAATAAAAGATGAATACAAATGTAATGTGCGATAAGTGCAAACATAATAACGTAGTTGGAAAAGGAAATCTAAAACAGAAGGAAGTAGTTGTTTGTAGAAAGGGTGAAGGGAATGTTTTAAATATAATATATTTTGTTTGTTTAGAATGTAAATCAATCGTAGTCGTACAGATTGATAATAAAGAAACATTAAAAATAAAAGAATCATTATCAAGAACAATTATGCAGGCAGTAGAAACAAAAAAGGAGGGTGGTAAGGTAGGAAAGAAATTAAATTCTAAAAGAATTCGATTGACAGAATCATTGGATAAAAAGAGAGAAAAATTATTAGAAAAATATAAAAAAGAAGCGGAAAAAGTATTGACAGAAAATTAAAGAGGTGATATAATATGAGAGTAATATGTGATGGGTGTAAGAAAGAGTTTAAAATTAAACTCAAAAACAAAAAGGTGGGAGAATATGAGATAGCTTATTTTAGGTGTCCAAAATGTGGAAGAGAATACACCGTAACATATGACAATAATAAAACAAAGAATTTGAGACTGAGAATTAAAACAGTCTTGGAAACACTGAATCATAATCCCGATGAAAGTGTAAGGATGAAAAAAGAAAGAGAACGAGCTTTTCTTGTGGAAATGTTGAAACAAGAGGAAGCAAAAATAAAAGCAAGTATAAAAAAGGAGAATGATGATGGAAGAAAATAAAACAAATCCAAACATTGAAGAGACGAACACAGAAGAAAACAAAGCAGAAGTGAATACAGAGCAGAAAGAGAAAGAATCCAAAACAAACAATGTGGACATTGAAAAAACAAAAAAACAGGGTGTGAATGAAATCTTAGCCGCTTTAGGTGTAGAAAGCAAGGAAGATTTACGAACAATAGTAAATCAGTACAAACAGGAGCAGGAAAGCAAAAAGTCAGATTTAGAAAAAGCGAACGATTCCAATAAAACTCTCACAAAGAGACTTGTTGAGGAAAAGGAACGTGCTGACATTGCAGAAGCGAAGCTTGCCGCTATTACATTAGGAGCAAAACCAGATTTAGTTGATGATTTAGTAATTGTTGCTAAGTCAAAGGCAACAGAAGATAAAAAGATTCTTGATGTTATCGAGGAAATTAAAAAGAGCAATAGTGGTTCTGTTTATTTTGTTTCGGAGGAAGAAAAGAAAGAGGATAAAAAAAATAGAAGAACAGTAACAAGAACAAATTCAAAAATGCAGGAGGAAAAACAGAAGGAAGAAAAAGAAGAGGGAACAGAGGGCAGTCTTGCAAAGAGATTATTTGCAAGAAAACAAACAACAAAAAATAGTTATTTTTCACATAGTTAGGAGGGTAAACAAGATGTTTAATCAAACAGGAATTAAAACAGAAAAGTATGGAAACATTACGCAAATTCTTAAAAATGTAGAATTGCAAGAATCAGTTGGAGTTGTTGTTGATGATTCAGTGGCAACGGCTGATAGTTTAGGAAGAAAGATTGTAAAGGCAGGCACACCATTAACTGGTGACCTTGATAACAGAACAACAGCGTTTACAGCGGCAAAAGCAGGTTCTCTTATTGAAAAGTCTGATGCAGTAGGAGTTCTTCTGCATGATGTGGATGTAACAATAGGGGATGCAAACGGAACACTTTTGATTTTTGGATTTGTTAATACAAACCGTATTGATACAACAACAAAAGCAAAGATTACAGAGCAGGTAAAAGAAGCATTGCCGATGATTAAATTCATCGCTTGTTAGGAGGAAATAAGATGTCAATTTTTGATTTAATTATCAGTGGCGAGATTGTCGCTTATTGGGAATTATTACAACAGAATTTAGAGCCTTACATGGGGCAGGAGTTATTCCCAAACAATAAAAAGTTAGGATTAAAATTACAGTGGTTAAAAGGTGCAAAAGGGTTACCGATTGTTTTAAAACCAAGTGCTTTTGATGCATCTGCAATTCCAAGACCAAGAATCGGATTTGAGAAATTATCCGCAGAAATGCCGTTCTTTAAAGAATCAAAATATGTTGATGAAGAAATGCGGCAGGAGTTAAATAAAGTTATTGAAACAGGAAATCAAAGTATTATTGATTCCATTGTTAACATGATTTTTGATGATGAAATGGAACTGTTAAAAGGTGCGGCGGCACAGAGAGAGCGTATGAGAATGATGGCTCTTACAACAGGTGCTATTGCTATGGAGGGAAATGGACAGGTTTATGAGTATGATTATGGAATGCCAGACGACCACAAGAGCAACGTAACAAAAGTTTGGAGTGACCCTTCGGCATCAATTCTTACAGATATTAGAACAGCAAAGGATAAGATTCTTGAGGATACAGGGGTTGAGGTAACAAGAGCAGTTACTTCGTCAACCGTTATGGGATATTTCAGAAAGAATACAGAAATTAAGAAATCAATTTTTGTTCTTACAGATGGAGAAGGTTTTTTATCAGATGCGAAAATCAAGCAGTTTATTCTTGATGAATTAAACATTGAAATTGCAATTAATGATAAGAAGTATGTTGATGAAAGTGGAGCTGTACAGAGATATGTTGACGATGATGTTTTTGTTTTATTCCCAAGTGGAAATTTAGGACAGACATGGTTCGGAACAACGCCAGAAGAATCCGACCTTATGTCTTTAGCGGCTTCAAATGTTAAGATTACTGATACAGGAGTTGCGGTTACAACAATGGCAAAGGAAGACCCAGTAAATGTGGAAACAAAAGTTACACAGATTTGCTTACCAGATTTTCCAACAGCCGACCAAGTGTTTATTTACTCCGTTGACCAAGTTTAGAAAGGGGGAGTAAAAAATGTTTGTAACAATTAGAAAACCAACAAAACCTAATATGTTAAAGGTTACTATGAAACAATATGAAAACAAATACAAAAGATTAGGTTACATGATTGTTGGTGGTAGCATGAAGACAGAGGAAGTGGAAGAGCAAGAACATGAAGTTGTTGAACAAGACATTATAGAGGAAGATTCAGAAGATATTGAATCTATTCCAATTAGTGAAATGAATAAAGAACAGCTTATGAGGTTTGCAAAGGTTCATAATATAAATACAAAGAGTGCTAAAAATGTAGCAGAAGCAAGAAGAATTATTCAGAGAGCAGTTAAAGAGGCAAAAATGTAAAAAGGTTGTGTGTTTATGGATGCACTGAAAGAGTTAAAAATGAATGTAAGGGAAAACATAATCCCTTACTTTTCTGATGAAGAATTAGTTTATTATTTAGAAAAAAACAATGGGGATGTAAGAAAGGCAAGTTATGAGTGTTTAATTTTAAAAGCAGAAACAACAGGGTTAGATGTTAGTGGAGTCTCAACAAAAGACTCTTCTTCTTATTTTAAAATGTTAGCACAGAAATATGTAACACCAAACACAGGTACATTGTTATGAGAAATTTAAAATTTGAACTATATAAGATTGCAAGAGAAATACAGATGCATGGTGAAACATATCACATAAACGAATTAGTTTGTGATGAATACGGAAAGCCAACAGGAGAACAAAAGAGTATCGCTGATGTAAGAGGACTTTTCCACACATCAAAGGGTTATATAACAGAAAACATTTCAGACGGAACAAAAACACATTCAAAAGGTCAACCATTGTTATTATTAAAGTATGAGGATTCAGAGTTTATACAGAATGGACATATTTTAGAGATTGGTTCAAATAGATATAAGGTTGTTGAGAAAAATAACATACAGTTATATAACATTGTGTGCGACATATCATTGGAGTTGGTTGTTAATGGTAAGAATTAAAGCAGACGAGTTGTTAAACAATTTAGCACAAGCACAAACAAAATCGCAGATTGCTGTAAAAATGTTTGCAACAGAGGGAGCAAAAAAGTTTCAAAATTATGCAAAGACACATAAAAGGTGGACAAATAGGACAGGTCATGCAGTACAAAGGTTAACAGGTTTTGTTGAAACAGGGAGCGACAAAACGAGAATTTATATCAGTCATGGTGTTGATTATGGCAAGTGGTTAGAATTAGCACATGAACGTAGATATGCAATTTTACAAGAAACAGTGCAGAACGTAAGTCCAGAAATTTTAAATGGATTTACAAGGCTGTTAGGACATTTGAGGTAGAAGATGGCGAAAGAAGTATCAAAACAAATTTATGATTTATTAAAACAAAATAATTTTGATGTGTATTTTCCATCACAACATAAAGGAGAGTGCATATCAAAATATGTTGTTATCAAACATGATGGAGCATATCAGCCATTAATAGTTTCGTCTGAAAGACCAATTTACACAATTATGTGTTATGTTCCAGAACAGAGTTATTCAGAGTTGGAAGGTTTTGTTCTGGAAGTAAAAAGAACAATGAAAGATATTTTTCCGTTAGCCATGTATGCAGGAAATGAAACACCAAGCTATTATGATGATAGTGTCAAAGGGCATATGATTAGTTTCCAATATTATGGCACAAGAAAGATTGAGAATTGGAATTTGTAAGGAGGGAAAGGCATGGCAGCAACAAAGAAAGCCGCAAATGGAATCCCAACGATAGACGTATCGCTTGTTGTCGTTAGAACAACAGCAGTTGAGATAGCAGTTGACACAGCTAATAAGATTGCAGTTGAAGCACAAACAGAGGAAAGCGATGCAATAAAATTAGTTAAGTTGGGAAAACTGATTGCACAAAAACCGGCAACAACAACAATCACAGGGCACACAATCACGTTAACAGACAATGTGTTTATCCCCGATGTTGTTAAGATTTTTCAAGGTGGAACGGTTGGAGATAGTTCAGATGGTTACCCAACATATGAGCCACCAGCCGCAGGCAGTACAGACAAAGGAGAAGTATTTGATTTAGATTGTTATTCTGCTGTTTATGATAGTTCTGGACAAATCGTTAAGTATGAATTAATTACTTACCCGAATTGTCAAGGAACACCTGTTGTTTTAAATTCAGAGGACGATGTATTTAGATTACCAGAATACACAATCAATTCAGCACCAAAGAAAGGTCAGGCACCATATAAGATTAGTTATGTGGATGAATTACCAACAGGGTTTGCAACGGCATCTGATACAGGTACAAGAAGTGCTGAACAAAATTCCCCTATTGTTATGAGCGGTAGGAGTTCAACAGAAGTTTCAAAATTAGATTAAGGGAGTAAGAGAGAATGGCAGTAGAAGTAAATAGAGAACAGTTAGCGATAACAAGTATTGAACAGTTAAAACAATATGCACAAGGCGAAATAGTTGAGTTACCACCATTTTCGCCAGCACAGCCATTTGTTGCAAGACTAAAAAGACCATCATTATTATCAATGGCTAAAAATGGTAAAATTCCAAATGAGTTGTTGGTAAAAACAAATGAGCTGTTTATGAATGATGGTACAGCGGTAAACGCTTCTGATGATAATATGTTAAAGGAAATCTTTTCTGTTATTGATACAATAGCAGGAGAGGTATTCGTGCAACCAACATATAAGGAAATCAAAGAAGCAGGTATTCAGTTGACTGATGAGCAAATGTTGTTTATTTTTAATTACACACAGACAGGGGTAAAGAATTTAGAAAATTTTCGTGAAGACTAGAAACGTCGAAAATGTAATTGCAATCGCAAAAGAATTTGGTTGTTTGCCAAGCGAGGTAATATCTATTAAAGATGAATACACAGCATATTGTTTTAATGAAGCTTGCATCAATGTTTTAATGCGGATTAAAAATAAAGAAACTCCGCATTGGATAACATTAGATAATGGAAAAGAAAAAGAGAAAAGCTATACAAACTTTTCTGATTTTTACAAAGACATATAGGAGGAATAAGCATGGCTTTGAACATGGGTTCAGCGGTTGCTTTTCTTGAACTTGACACAAGCAAATTTAAAAGTGGATTTAAGTCTGCAATTAGTGATTTAAAGGTGTTTCAAGCAAGTGGAGCAACAACGGAACAAAAGTTAAAAGGTTTGAGCAGTGCATTTTCCACAGTAGGGGGAGGGTTAACAAAAGGTTTGACTCTCCCTCTTGTTGGTGTTGGGGCGGCTTCGGTTGGTGTAGCAACTAAATTTGAGAGTGCTATGTCACAGGTCGCGGCAACAATGGGAATCACGACTAAACAAATCAAAAATGGAAATAAAGATTTTGAAAATTTACAAAAGACGGCTTTGAATATGGGTGCTACAACAAAGTATACAGCTAGTGAAGCCGCAGAAGGATTAAACATATTAGCACAAGCAGGTTTGTCGGCAGACGAGTCTATTAAGGCAATCCCAACGGTTTTGAGTTTGGCATCGGCAGGAGCAATGAGTCTTGATAGTGCGGCAACGTATGTAACGGCTTCTGTAAAAGGTTTCGGAGATTCGATGGATAATGCTCAAAAGTATGCCGATTTAATGGCAAAAGGAGCAACATTGGCTAATACTGATGTTAGAGGATTAGGAGAAGCCTTATCTGGTGTTTCGGCTACAGCAAACAATTATAAACAAAGTGTTGACAGCACAACATTAAGTTTGTTAAGATTAGCTGAACAAAATATAACAGGTGGAGAAGCATCCACGATGTTAGCCAGAGCAATGGCAGATATTTATACTCCAACATCAAAGGCAAAAAAGGCATTAGATGAATTGGGAATATCCGCATATGATGGTTCTGGAAAAGCTAGAGATTTTAATGATATTGTGGATGAATTATCAAAAGCCTTTGCAGGTATGTCCGATGAAGAAGCAAACGCAACAAAGAATCAAATATTTACCACCTATGGCATGAATGCTTTTAACAAAATGACAGCGGCAACAACAAAAACAGTAGATAAGTTTAAAACAGGATTGAAGGGTGCAACAGGTTCAGCGGCACAACAAGCAGAAACACAGTTGGATAATTTAAAAGGTTCTTTAACATTATTACAATCCGCATTAGAGGGGGCAGGCATTGTAATAGGTCAAAGATTGACACCATATATCAGAAAGTTAGCAGATGGCATTAATGTGTTAGTAACTAAATTTAATAATTTGACAGATGCACAACAGGATATGATTGTTAGAATTGGTTTAGTTTTGGCGGCTATCGGACCAGTTATGCTTATCATGAGTAAATTGTTTAAATTTGTTTCGATGGCAGTAACAGCTTTCAAAACATTTGGAACAACATTACAAACAATAAAAGCATCAATCGACCTTGTGAGAGCAGGCTATGCAGGTTTGGCAATGCAGATGGGTGGTATTCCTGCAATCATATCAAGCCTTATGGCAGGATTCAGTGGGATGCTAGTTCCTGTTCTTTCAGTTGTTGCAGTTATTGGAGTGTTGGTTGCGGCTTTTGTTACATTGTGGAAAACAAATGAAACATTTAGAAGTAAAATAGTTTCTGTATTTGATGAAGTCAAAACAAAAATAGGTGAGTCGATAAACAATATAAAAGAAACATTATTAAATTTGAATGTAGATTTTTCGGGAGTAATTAATGTTCTCAAGTCGTTGTGGGTAGGGTTCTGTAATGTAATAGCACCTTTATTTACAAATGCTTTTCAAGGGGTGGCGACAGTAATAGAATCTGTTATGACGATTATTGAGGGAATTGTGCAGACAGCCGTTGGAATTATTAATGGTGATGCAGATTTGTTTACAAAAGGAATCGGAACAATATTCAGCGGATTGCTGACAGGGATAACAGGATTGGCAAGTAACATATTGTCGTTAGTTGGAGAACTCGGAGCAAACATATTGAGTGCATTAGGTCTGGAAGACATAGCAGAAGTGTTTCAAACATTTTTTGAAACAATATCTGAAATCTTTGAACAAATACCAGAAGTAGTAAATAGTGCATTTGAAATAGTCGGAGGATTTTTTACAGAAACTTTACCAGAATTTATTGATTCGGCAGTTGAAACAATACAAGGGTTCGCAGACAATGTAGTGGTATTTTTCACAGAAACAATTCCAGAAGCATTTAATAGTTTTGTTGAGTTAGTCGGAGGAATTGTTGACAGCTTTATTGGATTTTTTACAGTGACAATTCCAGAAGCTTTTACGAATTTTGTAACAGTAACATTGCCAAATGCAATAAATAGTATGATAACATTTTTTAATCAGATACCATATTATTTAGGGTATGCAATAGGACTCGGAATTGGTTATATAGCCAAATTTGCATTAGGTATATATAAATTTGCAACAGTACAGTTACCGCAGTATATAGCGGCTATTATTAAATGGTTTAGCCAGTTACCGTCAAAGATATGGACGTGGTTAATGCAGGCTATTCAAAAAGTGGCACAATTTGCAACGCAGGTGGGTCAGAAAGCACAACAAACAGGTAGTGCATTTATAACAGCTATTGTACAATGGTTCACACAGTTGCCAAGTAAGATTCAAAGCTTTTTAACAAAGGCTGTTCAAAACGTAACAAAATGGGCGGCAAGTATGAGAACAAAAGCCATACAGGCAGGAAGAAGCTTTATCAATGGGGTAGTGAATGGTATTAAAAGTCTACCCGGTAAAATACAACAAACCTTATCGAATGTTATTAACAAATTAACCTCTTGGGTGTCTAAGATGCACAGCAAAGGTGTACAGGGTGCAAATCAATTAAAAAATGGTGTTGTAAATACAGCTAGGTCAATACCTTCGCAGATGGTTTCTATTGGAGCAAACATTGTGAATGGTGTCTGGAATGGTATTCAGAGTATGAGAAGTTCTTTTGTTTCAAGGGTGAGAAGCTTTTTTAAAGGAATAGTTGATGGAGCAAAATCCGCATTAGGTATTCATTCACCATCAAAAGTGTTTGACGAGCAAGTCGGACAGAATATAGTTAAGGGTGTTATACAAGGTGTAAATAAACAAAAGAAGAACGCAAAGAAAAATGCACAACAGTTAGCAAAGTTGTATATTAGCGCAGGAAATAAAAGATTAAATGAGTTAAAGAAACATAACAAATATAGTTTGCAGTTGGAAATAAATTTTTGGACAAAGATGTTAAAACAATCTAAGAAGGGAACGGCAAGGTATAAAAAAGTAAGCGCAGAGTTAAGCGATGCAAAGAAACAACGAAACAAAAAAATAAAAGCATTTGACGAAGAATATGCAAAAAATGTTAAGGAAGTGCAAACAAAATTAAATGAAGATATTCAGAAAGTTATGTCTGAGTATGATAGTGAGATAACATCGAGAGCAGAGCAGATAAATAGTCAGTTATCATTGTTTAAAAAGTTTGAAAGTCAATCAGAAAACACAAAACAAAGCTTACTTGACAATTTACAGAGCCAAGTTAGTGGTTTGAAAGACTGGGAGAATACATTAGAATCTCTTAGAAAGAGAGGGGTTGCAACAGGTCTTATTGAGGAACTACAGGAAGCAGGCGTGGATTCCTTAGCAGACATTAAGTTGTTAAATAGCATGACAGATACAGAACTGAATAAGTATGTCAGCCTGTGGAAAGAAAAGCAACAATTAGCAACAAAAGAAGCGGTTAGAGAAATAGACAAAACAACATATATAAATCAGATTAAGGCATTAGTAAATAATGCAGGAAATGAATTAGATAAATTAGAACAGACATATAAAAATGATTTAAAAAAATTAGGTGTTGGAGTTAAAGACACATCAAAACAAATTGGACAGAACATTGTAGATGGTTTGAAAAAAGGAATGAAGTCAAAATATCCAGATTTTTTAAAGTATGTTCAGAAGGAATTTGATAAAATAACAGTAACGGCTAAAAAGACATTAAAGATAAAATCCCCATCAAGAGTGTTTGCAGAAATCGGAGGATTTATTGCACAGGGAGTTGGAGTTGGATTTAAAAATGAAATGCCGAAGGTAAATGAACAATTAGAAACAGAGTTAGATAAGCTGTCAGATGTTAATACAAAACAAATCAATGTAGGTGTTTCTTTTGAGGTTTATAAAAATGAATTTAGCAAAATTACTGAATCAATCTTGACAAGTATGCAAAGTTTTGTTATAATAATGAAAAATACATTTGAGAATATGTTAGATGGTCTTGGAAGTATAAAAGAAGACATGGCAGATATTCTGGAAATGTTAGAACAATTAAATGAAATGAATAATGCAACATTTGAAAGAATAAGCGACCAGAGAGAAAAAGTAGATAAAACAAAAGAACAGGGAACAGATAAAGCAGATAGAGGAGGGGATACATTTAATTTCTATAACACTAAGCCAAATCCATATGAGTATTCAAGGCAAATGAAAAAAGCCAAAAAAGAATTGCTATATGGTATTTAGAAAGAGGTGATATTTTGATAAATGAAATTGTTATAGAAAACAAAAGAACAGAAGAAAACATAACAATAAATAAAGATGGTTCAACAGGATTTGTTATTGATGAAATGGATTGGGATACTCCGTCCATTTCTAATGAATCTTATAGAATACCATTTCAGATAGGCGAAACAATATCTAGCACAGTTGTTGGCATACGAAAACCGAAGTTAACTGGTTATGTAGTATCAAACAAATTAATGCCAATAGGAACAACATGGGAGAATTATTACAAAGAGCAAGAGCAAGACATAATAAATCTTAAAACAAGATTGAATAGTTTTTTAAATATTTATGATGATTATGAGATAATTGTAGGAGACTATTATTTAAAATGTCGATTAAATGAACCAATAAAGTATTCTATAAAGGAAAGTGAAAATAATGAGGTGTTATGTTTATTTACAGCAGAATTCACTTGTTACAACCCTATGTTTTTTGAAGTTGAGAGAAGTAAATCAGAGTTTAGGCATGTTGACAAAAGATTTCATTTTCCGTTGGAAATTCCGCAAGAAACTGGTATAATAATTGGTGTGGAAGAGTTGTCGATAACAAAAACGATAGAAAATACAGGGGATGTAAAAGCAGGATTTGTAGCAGTAATGAAAGTTATAAATGGAGAAGTAAAACACCCAGCACTAAGAAATCTCACAACAGGAGAACAAATCAAGGTGTTTGATTCAGTCGTTGTTGATAGTTTTGAAACGGAAGATTATATTGTTATTAATACAAATAATGGAGAAGAGGACATTTATTATTATGATTCTTCCGAAGGGAAAACAAAAGACTTAATAGGAGAAATAACACTAGATAGTGTTTTCTTCCAGTTGCAAAAAGGTGAAAATATTGTTATGTATGAAGTTGATGATAGCTCAACAGGACAGCTAGAAGTTACTTTATATTATGACAATCAGTATTTTAATATTGGAGCAATGTAGTTATGTTGTGGATATTTAATGAGAATTTAAGAAGAGTTGGTTCATTGCGAAAATATGAAATGGCACAGTGGAACAACAAATTTAGAGATATTGGAACTTTTTCTATTAATGCAAGATATGTTGATGAAAATTTGTTTCTGTTGGACAAGACAAAAACATATTATGTTTTATTGTATATGTCAAATGATAAAACAAAAAGCGATAGTTGGAATACCTTGCATAATGTATTTGGAAAAATTGAAAAAGTTTCAAAAGAGAATGAAGAAGATGCAGATTATCCTTCGACAATAAAAATTGAAGGAAGATTGATGCCATTTTTATTTTCCAAGAGAGTAATTGCAGGTACTTTTGATTATAAAAATACGGAGCTGATAGCATATGTTACAGATTTAATAACAAGGTGTTTTGAGAAGAATACAGAGCGTTATGTTGATATGAATATAAGTTATCAGAAAGATAATAAAGTGTATGAGGACACACTTATAACAAAACAAATAACAGGCGGTCAGTTATGGGAGGAAATGTCTGATTATTTTGAACAATATAAATTAGGGATAGTTATTGCACCAAAAATAAATAAAACATTTGAATTGTCAAGTGTATATGGAGAACATCTTTCGGGATTGTCAAATGTAGCAGGTTTTGAAGTGCTAATAAAAACAGGAGTGGATAGGACAAGAGGTAATGGATTAAACACAGTTATATTTTCTAAATCATTGTCAAATATAAAAAGAGCCAGTTATTCCTATGACTCTGAAAGCGATATGAATGTGGCTTATATTGCAGGAGAGGGAGAAGGAGCAGAGAGAAAATGGTATGAGATTCAAAAGGATTCAGAAAACAAAAAGAGTGCATGGAACAGAGAAGAATTATGGATAGATGCAAGAGATATTCAGAGCGAAGGCGAAGATGATACCACATTGACTGATGAAGAATATAACAAATTAATAGAACAGAGAGCATATGAAAAGTTTCAAGAAAATGCTGTTATGGACGAATATTCGGCAACAGTAAATGAGCATAATCAAAGATATGTCTATATGAGAGATTATGATTTAGGAGACTGGGTGACAATACAAGACAGGGATTTGGGTATTGAAATAGATGCTCAAATTGTAGAAGTTACTACAACGCTACAAAATAATGAAACAATAAATGATATAACATTTGAATATGGAAAAGCAAATAAAATAGAAATAAAAGATATAAGAGCAATAGGTGCAAGCGTAGAAGAAATTAGTAATAATATAAAGTATATTGATAAAAAGATTTCCGATTTATTAAATATGTTTTATCCAGTTGGCTCGGTATATGAAACAATGGATTCAAGTTTTGACCCTAATAAAAAGTGGGGTGGAACATGGGAACGAATTAAAGGTAGGGTACTTGTTGGAGTCGATGAAAATGACGATGATTTTAAAACAGCAAACAAAATAGGAGGAGAAAAAGCACATAAATTATCAGTTAGTGAAATGCCATCACATAACCATAGTGCAAGTGAAAAAAGTTTAAAAGGTGGGGTAAATAATATTAGTGGACAGGACAAAAAGTGGGGTCTTACATCTTCTGGAATTTTTTCTAATTGGGGTGACACAAATGGAATTTATTCTACGTCAAGGGAAACTACAGCTAATTATAAAGATGGTTTTTATCTTGATGCAACACATACACACACTATTGGAAATACAGGTGGGGGAAATGCACATAACAATTTACAACCATATATTACTTGCTATATCTGGAAAAGAGTAAAATAAAACTTGACAAATTATAATATATTGTTATAATAAAAGAAAAGAGAAAGGAGAACAAAATGGCAGAAAGAAGTGGATTTTTTAATGCAAGGCTACAAGATGGTGCATATGATAGAACATATCAAGCCGAAGATTTTGCAGATTGTTTAAGTTTATTTATTCCGAATGGAATATATGTTGAGGATTCGGAAACATTAACAGGAACGATTGACAAAACAACAGTGCAAGGGTTAAAACCATATGCAAGCGGAACGAGTCTTTTTATTAAGGAGGGAAAGGCATTTATTAATGGGTATTGGTATACACTCGATGAACAGGACTTGGAAATATCTTTAACTGTTAATACAGCAAAAGCAATTGCACTAATGTATGTTGCGGCTGACAGAAGAATGAGAGTAGAATTGCTTGATTTAGTAGATGGACAGCCAAATGTTCCAAAAACAGATGCACAATATGGAATCTTATTAGGAACCGTTTCTTATATATCAGATGGTGTGTCAGTAACAGATTTGAGAACAGAATTTATGGTTGGTTCTCCAAAAAGTTTACAAACAATAGCAAATCAAGCACAACAAACTTTAAGAGAGCTTGAAGGGTCTATGAGCAACCTAACACCAAAGGATTGGCAAACAAGTGAACGTGTAGATGCTACAAAATTTACACAAAATACAAATGGAACGGCATATATTAGTTATGCCAATATATTTGGAAAGGGTAAAGATAAGTTTACAATAGAATGTTTGTATTATGATTTTAACCTTAGTAGATACATACCAATACCTTATATAAGTCCAGATGATTTTGGCAACGTAACAATAAAACAATATTTTACATATCAGATAACGATTGATTCGACTTCACAGAGGAATGTCACGGCAAAAATAACAATTAGCAAGGCATTGTATGATTTAATAAAGGAATATTGGACTACAAGGTTCTTGAGAATTATATGTAGAAGGTATGAAAATTAGAGGTGAGTTTTATGGATGATAAAACAGTGAATAAAGTATTGTTGGATGTACAGAAGGAATATGCAAGGTCTAACAAAATAAAAGATAAAATTATTGTGTTATTAATTGTTTTAATGTTTGCCGAAGCAGTTGTTGGATATTCTGGTTTTGTTTATTATGAGTCACAGTTTGAGACAACTACAACAGAAAAGATTGAGGTTGGAACAGAAG
>OLNN01000333.1_pt1 | contig 52006 bp, 39 predicted proteins | sample 1672141 | NCBI WGS metagenome assembly OLNN01 (sample SAMEA3136652, study PRJEB25190) | human gut metagenome | biome: human gut; feature: human-associated habitat; material: faeces | place: Austria | collected 2013
GCCCCGTGGACGACCGCCTGCTGCACACCATATCGCTGGCCGCCATGGAGGAAGGAGTGGACTGTTGGGATGTGGACATCAAACGATATATCGACTCGGAGCATGCGCCTGCTTACCATCCGTTTACCAACTACTTCAACCGCCTGCCCCGCTGGGACGGCAAGGACCGTGTAAAGGAACTGGCAAGACGCGTATCTGACAACGACCTGTGGGTGCGTTCCTTCCACCGCTGGATGCTGGCTGTTACGGCACAATGGATGAACAACAACGGACAGGAACAACGTGCCAACAGCGTTGCTCCCCTGCTGGTCAGCACCGTGCAGGGTATGGGCAAGTCTACCTTCTGCCGCATGTTGCTGCCCAAGGAACTGCGACAATACTTCACCGAAAGCTTCGACCTGACCAACATCACTTCAGCCGAAAACAAGCTGGCATCGTACGGCCTTATCAACCTGGACGAATTCGACCGCCTGCCAGCCACCCGTATGCCGTTGCTGAAGAACCTGATGCAGATGGAAAGCCTGCACATCCGCCGTGCCTATAAGCGTAGTACGGAGCCATTGCCACGTATTGCTTCGTTTATCGGTACAGCGAACCGAAAAGACCTGCTGGTGGACTCCTCGGGTAGCCGACGTTTTATCTGCATTGAAGTGGAGAAGCAGATAGACTGCACCACACCCGTTGACCATGCGCAGCTGTATGCCCAGTTGAAAGAAGAATTGGCCGGTGGAGAGCGTTGCTGGTTCAACAAGCAGGAAGAGGCCGAAATACAGCAACACAACCGTGCTTTCTACCGTACCATCCCTGCCGAGGAAGTGCTGGAGTCGTGCTTCCGCTTTGCAGAGCCCGACAAACAGGGTGCACGCCTGATGTCGGCTGCTGACATCTACGCCGTATTGAAGCAGAAGAATCGGGCCGCCATGGCGGGTTATTCGTGCATGGCGTTTAGTCGGTTATTGGCGCAGACGGGAAGAAGGGTGCATACGAGGTATGGGAATGGATACTGGGTATCAGCAGTTAACGGTAAGCGGTAAATGATATAAGTGGGTGAGTGATTAAGGCAGAAACACCGTTCTACTCCCACCTTCCTGAAAGCAAAAATAGGAATTAAGTTTTTACGCTTAATTCCTATAACTTTCTGCTTTTTAGTTGATTATTGGCGGAAAGACAGGGATTCGAACCCTGGGAACAGTTGCCCGTTCACCGCATTTCGAGTGCGGCCCGATCGACCACTCCGGCATCTTTCCTTTTGTTTTTGACGGTGCAAAGGTAACATCTTTTTCTGCAATAACGAGGGTTTTCCTGTTTTTTTATATAAAGGGATACTAAATTTCAAGACAGGACCGGTTTGCAATTCTTCAGAAAACGCATATCTTAACCAAAATCGCCACAAGCAAAACCGACTGCCAACAAACAAGAATTTGACCACAGACAAAAGAGTTACAAGAAGAGCCGAAGGCAGGTGGAGCTGTTCTCCCGGTGGTGTCTCCTTGTTTTTATCTGCCAGACACACAATTTTTCACGTCTTCATCAGTTTTTATTAATGATGAAGCCGCTGTACTACATACGACACCTGCTGACCGCCCTCCTGATATGGATGGCTGCGGGCACGCTACATGCCCAGTTCGACGCACGATTCAGCCAATACTGGGACGTGCAGGGCTACTACCACCCCGCCGCAGTGGGGAGAACTGAGAGGCTAAACCTATACGGTGCCTACGGCATGCAGCTCATGGGCTTCACCCGTGCACCACGCAGCATGACCTTCGGCGCCGAACTGCCCTTCAGCCTGCTGGGTATGCGCCACGGGGCAGGTTTAGGGTTCTTCAACGAAGGCATCGGCCTGTTCCGCAACCAGCGCTTCTACCTGCAATATGCCTTCCGGCTGAAACTGGCAGGCGGACAAGCGGGCATCGGCGTGCAGGCTGGCATGGCCAGTGTATCGTTCGATCCTACGGACATCAACCTGGGCGATGAAGCTGAAGACGAGGCATTTCCCAGTACCGAGGAGAACGGCAAGGCCTTCGACTTGGGCGTGGGTCTCTACTACCAGAAGCCCCGGTTCTTCCTCGCCCTCTCGGGCCATCACCTCACGGCTCCGCGCATCCGACTGGGCGAAAAGAGCCATCTCAACATAAAACCAATGGTATATTTCACCGGCGGATACAATATTCAGACACGCAATCCGTTAATTTCCATACAACCCTCTTGCCACGTGCAGAGCGATTTCCAGTCCACACGGGTGGACCTGACGGGGCGTCTGCTCTACAGTTTCCGCTCCAAGGTGTTCAGCGGCGGAGTGACCTATTCGCCCCAGACGTCGGCCACCTTCAGTCTGGGTCTGAAGATACGCAACCTGCAAGTGGGCTATGCCTACGAGCTGTTCACGTCCAAGATTGGGGCGGCCAGCGGCAGCCACGACATTGCCGTGAGCTACGCACTCGACCTCAGTTCGTTCAAGAAAAAGCGCAACCTGCATAAAAGCGTGCGCATCTTGTAGACAGTGGTTAGTAGCTAACGGTTAGTGGTAAGTGATAAGTGGTAAGTAGTAAGTAGTAAGTGGTTAATGAAAAAGTGGTACACAAGTTTGTCATACATCATATCATATAATATGAAAAAGAAAAAAGGAATGAGAATGATTCATGCGTGGTGCGGAGCCACCCTGTTGGTGGCTGGCTCGCTTCTGTCGTGCATCAGCACCAAAGGCTCCATGTCCAACGGCGGCGAACTGACGGGAGTCAGCACGGGCATGGCCTGGAACGAACCCGCGCCCTACGGCATGGTACTGGTGAAGCGCGGCTCGGTGAAGATGGGTCCCGACAAGCAAGACTCCCTGTGGGGCAGCCCGGTACCGACGCGTGAGATTTCGGTAGAATCGTTCTGGATGGACGAAACGGAAGTCACCGTGGCCGAGTACAGACAGTTCCTCTACTGGGTGCGCGACTCCATCATACGCGAACGGCTGGCCGACCCGGCCTATGGCGGCAACGAACTCTATAAGATTGAAGAAGACCGTGAGGGCAATCCCATCAAGCCCTACCTGAACTGGTCGAAACCCATTCCTTGGAAACGAGCCACCGAAGACGAGGAGATGGCCATACAAAGCGTCTACAAACGTCACCCCATAGACGGTACGCTGATGTTGGATGCCTCGCAAATGAACTACTACTACGAGGTATACGACTATGCCGAAGCCGCCAAGCGACGCAACCGTCTGAATCCCTCGGAGCGGATAAAGAATACCGACATTAAGGTAGACCCGGAAGAGGTGGTCATGATAACCAAAGATACGGCCTACATTGACGACGAAGGACGCATCGTCAATACAACCATCACCCGCCCGCTGAGCAGTGAATGGGATTTTCTAAACAGCTACATCGTCAACGTCTACCCCGACACCACCTGTTGGGTGAACGACTTTCCAAAGGCCAACAACGAACAGTACATGCGCATGTACTTCAATCACCCGGCTTACAACAACCACCCCATTGTGGGCGTCAGCTGGGAGCAGGCCAACGCATTCTGCGCCTGGCGCACCAACTACCTGCTGGCCGGACTGCACGGACAGGCACGCTACATACAGCGCTACCGCCTGCCGACCGAAGCCGAGTGGGAGTTCGCGGCTCGCGGACGCGAAGACAACCACTTTCCCTGGAAGAGCGACGACACCAAGGACGACCGCGGCTGCTACAACGCCAACTACAAGCCGGGCAAGGGCGACTATACGAAGGACGGCAACCTGATTACAACCCGCGCAGGCAACTACAAGCCCAACTCCAACGGACTGTATGACATGGCGGGCAACGTGTCGGAGTGGACCTCGGAAGCCTATACCGAGTCGGGCGTGCTTCAGGCCAGCGACATCAACCCCGACGTGCAGTACAACGCCGCACAAGACGACCCTTATAAACTGAAGAAGAAAGTGGTGCGCGGCGGTTCATGGAAAGACGTCAACGCTTTTATCCGCTCCGACGCCCGCACCTGGGAATACCAGAACGAGCAGCGCTCCTACATCGGCTTCCGCTGCGTGCGTACCCAGGTAGGCACCGGCAAGAGCAAATAACGAATCCCTATCAACAAGCAGACCAACAACCAATAGAAAGCATACAATCATGGCAAAAGATAAAAAGAACTTAGTCCTACGCATTCAAGACTTCATATCGAGCTACAAAGGCAAGGTCTTCATGAACTACGTCTACAACTGGGGAGCGGCAGTGGTCATAGCCGGTACGCTCTTCAAGCTGACCCACTTGCCGGGCGCCAACCTCATGATATGGATAGGTATGGGCACGGAGGTGCTGGTATTCTTCATCTCAGCGTTCGAACTACCCAGACGCGACATCGTTACCCCTGTCACGACAGGTGGTGTCATTGCCTCGGGCGGAGCGCCCCTGCAACCCGGTGAGGAAGAAGCTCTGCTCAAGGCTGCCGCACAAGCTGGTAATGCTGGCGGTGGACAAGCGGTCGGCGGTGGTGGCGTCATCATCGTGGGCGGCGGTGCACCGATGGCAGGAGTAACAGGTACAACCCCACAGGCATCACCGATACAAGATACAGCCAACCCGCAAGCCGGCGCATCCGCAGGATTTGGACCGACCATACAGGCTGGCACACCGACTGGGTTCACTCCGACTGGCGGTGCAGGCATACCGCAGGCCGGAGGTATTCCGTCGGCCGGACTTACCGCCGAAATGGAGACCAGCACACAGGCATACATTGACCAGCTGAAGGAACTGACCGAAACCATGGCACGCTTCACGGCCAAGGCCGAGAACATGGCACAGGAAGCCGAGCAGATGAGCAACCTGGGCCGTAACCTGGCAGGCATCAACGCCATCTACGAAATGCAGCTGCGCAGCGCCAGCGCACAGATTGGCACCATAGACCAGGTACACGAAGAAACCCGCAAGATGGCACGGCAGATAGAAGAGCTCAATGCAGTCTATGCCCGCATGATTCAGGCACTGCAAGTGAAGTGAGCCGCGCGGACAAGGCCCAAACCCGTGACCCTCAGCTTGGGAAGCTGATGCTCAGGCGTAGCGCAAGCCGCACAGCCTCCTTGCAGGCAGACAACAATGACAATAACCTTTTATAAAAAAGACAACGACTTATGTATATTAACCCGGATTCACCACGCCAGAAGATGATAAATCTGATGTACATCGTGTTGATGGCCTTACTGGCCCTCAACGTGTCGTCCGATGTGCTCAACGGATTCTCGCTGGTGGATGAAAGCCTGTCGCGCACCACCGCCAACTCTACGGTGCAGAACAATGCGCTTTTCCAGGAACTGGCGGGCGCCAACCGGCAAAACCCCGAGAAGGTGGGGCCGTGGTATGAAAAAGCCGCCCACGTAAAGGCTATGGCCGACTCGCTCTACCGCTATGTGGACGAGTTGAAGCTGCGCATCGTGCAGGAAGCCGACGGCGACGATGGCGACGTGGCCCACATAGAGAACCGCGAAGACCTGGAGGCTGCCTCCTACGTCATGCTGGCGCCTGCCCGCGGCGAAGGCAAGGAACTGTACAACCGCATCAACCACTTCCGCGAAACCATGCTGTCCTACGTAGGCGACCCCGTACAACAGCAAATCATCCGTGAGAACCTCAGCACCACAGTACCCAACAGCTTTCAGGTTGCCGGAAAGAACTGGCAAGAATACATCTTCGAAAACACGCCGGTGGCAGCTGCCGTCACCCTGCTGACCAAGTTGCAGAGCGACGTGCGCTATGCCGAGGGCGAAGTGCTGCACCTGCTGACCCAGAACACCGACGTGCAGGACGTACGCGTCAACCAGTTGCAGGCCTACGTCATCCCCACCTCGCAGAACGTGGTACGGGGCGGCACCTACAGCGCACGCATCATCCTGGCTGCTGTCGACTCTACCCAACGCCCGGCCATCTACATCGGAGGACAACGCCAGCCCGACAACAAGGAAGGCTGGTATGAGACCGTGTGCAACCGTACCGGTGAGTTCAGCCTCAACGGCTACCTGGAACTGACCCAGGGCAACGGCGACACCCTGCGCCGGCCTTTTGAACAGAAATATACGGTAGTGGAACCGTCGGCCACCGTATCGGCTACGCTGATGAACGTGCTCTACGCCGGTTATGACAACCCCATCAGCATCTCCGTACCCGGCATACCTGCCTCGCAGGTACAGGCCACACTGGCCAACGGCAACGGGACCCTGCGCCGACAAGGTAACGGCTACATTGCACGACCAGCCAACATTGGCAAAGACGCCGTGATACGCGTCACGGCTCAGGTCAATGGCCGCACGCAGTCCATGGGCGACTACACCTACCGCGTACGCCAGCTGCCCGACCCGTCGCCTTTCATCGAATATTCCGACAAAGGCACACCCAAGCGCTATCGTGGCGGCACAGGACTGCCCAAAGCCGTGCTGATGAACACACCGGGCATTGTGGCCGCCATCGACGACGGACTACTCAACATCAACTTCCGTGTATTGGGTTTCGAGACCGTCTTCTTCGACAACATGGGCAACGCCGTGCCCGAAGTATCGGCAGGAGCCTCCTTCTCGGCGCGCCAGAAGGAAATGTTCCGTCGCCTGTCGAGGGGCAAACGGTTCTACATCTCGCGCGTCAGGGCAGTAGGACCTGACGGCGTGGAACGAACGCTACCCACCACGCTGGAGGTCATTGTGAATTAAATGAAGAATGAAGAATATGCTTTACTGACCACTAACCGCTTACCACTAATCACTATATAAGTAACATGAAACCGCATTTGAAACTGAACATAATCCTGACCCTCGGCCTGCTGGCCATCCTGCCCGCCAGCGCGCAACGTGAATATCCCAGCGCAGGCGCAGTGCCCGAGGAAGCCGTGTGGACGCGCGAGATATACCGCACACTCGACCTGACACGTGACGAGAACGGTGCCCTCTACTACCCCGTGGAACCACAGGGCGACCGCATGAACCTCTTCACCACCCTCTTCCGCCTGCTGGCGCAGAAGAAAATAAACGCCTACGAATATCAGCTGGACGGAACCGAACATTTCACCGAATCGGCCCGCATAGGCCTGCGCGACGTGCTCGACCGCTTCCAGATTTACTACGAGATGAAAAAGGTGAAGAATCGCCGCGACAGCGTCATGTCCATACATAACAGCGACATTCCCTCGGCCGACGTGCTGAGCTACTTCATCAAGGAAGTGTGGTATTTCGACCAGCGCACCTCTACCTTCGGCTCACGCGTGACGGCCCTCTGCCCGGTGCTTCACCGCAGCGAGGACTTCAGCAGCGAGAAAGTGAAGCTGCCCATGTTCTGGATAGACTACCGCGAAGTGGCTCCCTTGCTGGCACAGACACGCGTCATGACCAGCAACTACAACAACTCGGCCAACAGCAGTTGGGACGACTTCTTCACCACCCGCCTCTACCGTGGCGACATCTACAAAGTGACTAACCTGCAAAACCGCACCCTGGCACAGTATTGCACCACTGACAGCGCCATGATAAAGGAGCAGCGACGCATCGAGAAGGAGATAGCCGACTTTGAACTCACCCTTTACGGCAACGACCTGGCCAATCCTGACTCCGTTCAGGCCAATCCGGCGACAGCCAAGAAAGACAGCAAGAAAGTGAGCAAGCGTAGTGCCGCCCGCCGCGAAAGCTCCAGCAGAACGAGCCAATCGTCCGTGTCCAAGCGCGAAGCCGCCGCACCTCGCGCCACCGTACGCAGGCAGCGTCACTAAACCTTACCGCAGCCAGCAGCAGCTTTCCGCCGCCTTATGCAGAAGCCCCCTGCCCCAGTAACCGAAAAGTCCGCTACACCTCCAAGAACAAAGAAACAGACGCAGAATGTACATCCAAACGAACAAAATAGGAGACGAAGTTGTTCTATTTCGGAATATTATACATATATTTGTCGCGTAAACAAAAAACATTAAGGTATGAAAAAGTTTTTTAGTACACTCTTAGTGGCTGTGTTCGCACTGTTCATGGCCGTACCCGCACAGGCGCAGCTTATCAAGTTTGGTGTCAAGGGTGGTGTTAACATGACGAAGGTTGACTTCGATAATTACAAAGACAAGATGGCCGGTTTCTTCATCGGTCCTATGGCCGAAGTCACCATTCCGGTGGTAGGTCTGGGTGTTGACGCATCTCTGCTCTTCTCTCAGAAAGGTATCAAGGCTGACGACGACGCAACCAAGCAGCTTGGTCTCGACATCCCCGTTAATTTGAAGTATACCATCGGTCTGGGTAGCACACTGGGTATTTTTGTAGCAGCCGGTCCCGACTTCTTCTTTGACTTCAAGGGCGAAGAAGACGGCATTGAGAAAAAGAAAGCACAGGTTGGCATCAACGTTGGTGCCGGTGTGAAGTTGCTCAAACACCTGCAAATCGGTATCAACTACAACATTCCGCTGGGCGACCACTTCTCAATAGTAGAAGCAGGTGAAGCTGCCATCAAAGGAAAAGACAAGACTTGGCAGATTTCCGCCGCTTACATATTCTAAGCCGGACTCATAAATCCGCTTACCTCATTAATCATCGGCTGAATCGGGCGGCAGGAACAAGGCCTGCCGGAGGATTCGGCCGATTTTTTATATCCACTTGCCAACACCTGCTCCACCCATGAAGTTCCTCATTCCGCTACTGCTGGCCATCGTCCTGCTGGCAACCTCCTGCCTCCAGAACAGCCGGCAAAGCTCCACGTCAACAGCCACCGACACCCTGACCGGCACATGCACCGCCGACACCGCTACACCACCCCAGCCCGCCAAGAGCCGCACCGCCCGCCAGCTGGACTCGCTAGGCTACCTCAACATTGCCGAGGCCGACAGCACTATAGCCATAGACCTAATGTACAGCCGCGCCGACAACTTCACCGGACAGGTGCTCTACACTGACCTGCGCGAAGCCTATCTCCACCCCGACGCCCTGAAGTGCCTGCTACAGGCACAGCAACTGCTCCGCCAGGAACATCCCGCCTACCGCCTCATCGTCTACGACGCCGCCCTCCCTCTGTCCGTACAGCAAAAAATGTGGGACACCGTGAAAGGCACGCCGCAGCAGAACTATGTGTCGAACCCCGCCCACGGCGGAGGCCTGCACAACTATGGGCTGGCTGTAGACGTCAGCATACTCGACGCCGACGGCCAACCACTGGACATGGGCACGCCGGTGGACCATCTGGGACCAGAGGCAAACATCGGACAGGAAGCGCAACTCGTATCCCAAGGCAAGCTGACCGAAGATGCCCGACAGAACCGCTTGCTGCTGCGCCGCGTCATGAAGCAGACCGGCTTCCGTGCCCTACCCAGTGAGTGGTGGCATTTCAACCTGGTCAGCCGCCAGACGGCACGCAGCCACTACCCCGTTATCCCCTAAGCCAGCCCGTGCTACCATCCGGCAGCCCCGCATTCATCCCCCAGGCAGTCGGCATTGGTCGGGAAATAGCCTGCAACCATCGGGAAAACATTGCAGATGACAGACATACGTCCTACCTTTGTCCTACGAAACCAATAAACAACATGCACACCATGAACGAATCCCGTAAACCCCTCCTGCGCCCCGGCCACGGCAGGCAGTTCATAGCCTTTGCCTTCATAGCCTCGGGCCTGCTGCTCCTGGCCCACAACCTGGGCTGGATAAGCCGTTACACCCTCGACCTGTTCATGGCCTGGCACAGTCTCTTCCTGCTGGGTGGCATCTACAATCTGCTACGACGCCGTTTCGTCATAGGCTCCCTGCTGCTGATTATAGGCGGTTGCGGACTAGCCAACCACCTGCACCTGTTCGATGCCGACGCACAGACACTGCAAGGCCCGCTACTGCTGATGCTGATAGGTGCCATCCTGCTGACACGGCAGACCGGCAGGCGGAAATCGCGCAGCGAACGCTATCAGGAAAGCCTGCAACAGCGGCTGGACGAACGTCATCAAGAACAAGCTTATGAAAACACGAAGCAATATCGCTCGACAGACGGATTCCTCTACTCGGACAACTCACTAGGCGCAGCACGCCACGTGGTGCTGGACGAGCTGTTCAAAGGCGGACGCATACGCACCAGCTTGGGCGGAACCGTGGTCGACCTGCGTCGTACGAAGATAGCCGAGGGCGAGACCTACATAGACTTGGAGTGCCGCTGCGGCAGCATCGAACTGTACATTCCCTCCGACTGGCACCTGCGGCTGGAGTGCAACTGCCTGTGTGCCGGATGCGAGGACCTGCGATGGAACGCTCCCGACGTGAAACCCGGACAGGGCACCCTGGTGCTACGAGGCAACATCAGATTTGGCAGTCTGGAAGTTAAAGACTGACGCGCATGGACACGCATCCCATCACTGACAACCGCATCTGCCTGCTATGCGCCACCGTGTTGCTGACCCTGCTGGCAGCCGCCCATGCCCTGCTACTGGTCTGCTATGCCCACACCGGCTGGCAAACAGCTGCGGTCGACGCCGTGGCTACCAACGCCTGCAGTGCCACATTGGCCTACCTGACCTGGTTCATGGTCGGACTACTGGCCATGCCCGCCACACGTTGCATGACGGTAGCCGCTACTACCGTGCTCTGGCTTGGCGGCAGCATGGCCTTAAGCCTCATGCTGAGCGACATGCTGGGGCTGCCCGACGCCCCACAGCTGCCGACGCTGCCCTTCAAACTGCTGTTCGGCCTGCCCGCCTGGACGGCGTTGCTGCTATGGTACAGGCTGCTGAAACTAACAAGCACTCAAGCACCTGTCGCCACGCCCCTATCTCCGGCAACCGCACCCGACACCCAACCCACTACACCACCGGCAGAATATCTGGACCGCATCAGCGTGAAGGACGGAACACGCATCCACCTCATCAGCCCCGACGAACTGCTCTACATCCAGGCCTGCGGCGACTATGCCACGCTGGTCACTCCCCGCGGCGAATACGTCATGGAGCAGACCATGAAATACTTCGAAGCGCACCTGCCACCCGAAAGTTTTGTGCGCATTCACCGCTCCACCATCGTCAGCGTGTCGCAGATTTCGCGCCTCGAACAGTTTGGCAAGGAAACCTACCAGGTACTGCTGAAGAACGGCACCCGACTGCGCGTCAGCCTCAGCGGCTACCGCCTGCTACGCCAACGGCTGGGCATCTGACACCCCGCGAAGAAGCTTCAAAAGACAATCAGACATGATGATAGCAGTTAACTCCTCTCATGTTAGCAGTCCACCGCTATCACGTTAGCAGTTAACTGCTATCGCGTGGGGAGTTAACTGCTATCGTGACGCGAGTACACTACTTTCACGCTAGGCATACCCAGCTTCCCTAAGTCTTTCTCATTCCCCTGTTTTTCTGCCAAAAGCAAAAAAATAGCCGGCCACTACGCCTGCTTACCACACGATTGTGCAGCAAGGAGCGCAATGGCCGGCTTTTGTTCTAAACCAACGGGCAGCATCGCAGCTGCACCGTGGCGTATTAGTGAGCCATCAGGCCGCGCGGACCGCAGTCAGATACAGAGAACGGCAGGTCCATGGGGCCGTCAGAAACAGCCTTCGTGCTCAGGTAAGCGCGCGTCTGCTTCGGACCGGGAATCATAGGACTGTAGTCCAACACGTGGCGTACGCGCAGGCGCTGGTCGGCAGTAAACTCGTCGAGGTAGCTGTAGGCGTAATCCATGATGTTGTGCGAAACAAACTCTTCATCCTGACAGGTAGTACGTTTGAACAAACTAGACCAATCAAATCTCTCAGCATAAGTAGCATCATGATTAAGTAATTCAAAGGTCTGATAAACAAACATATCATAATTGTACTTATCATAGCTTTTGGTATCTTCACAGAAGTCCGTATCCAGACAACCAATTTGAGCCTCAGAGAACGTATGACGCAGACCAAAATAATGCCCTAACTCATGAGCCAACGTAATGCTACCATCTACCTGTTTGTCTATAAGAGCTTTATATTCATCAGGAGCATAAGGACTGAAAGCATCATCAACATCGCCAATGAACGCATTGTTAATAGACACGCCACGCACGTAATTCAGGTTGGCCAGCGTAATGTTCATATCTTCAATCACATCTGTCCCCTTCAACGGATGTGAAGAAGTACTATAAGGGAAGGTAGAAATACCAAGAATATTGGCCGCAGTAAAACGATAAACCAAGATATTGACGTAATCATTGGGTTCCCATAAGAAATGCACATACTTACGTGTATTGTCTTCCATCACCTCAGTCGGATCAAGGTCTGCAGTCACCCACTTCACACGGTCAATACCCGGCTCTTCCAAACGGTTACCTTGGGGATCAAACTCGGCAGGCACAAATTCCATGTTCAGGTCTACTGTATTATCACCACCCGCATCACGATACATTTCATTTACCTTTTCAATCATCGAATAGATTTCATCAGCAGGTATGTTTTGCTTAGGATCGTTTTCATCAGCATAGATGATGTGGAATACAATAGGAAGTTTATATTTCAGTTCTTGGCCACTAGGCATCGCCTGCTGGCTGAAAACAATGACATGCTTCTCACCTTGTGCATCAATCAGGACTTCAGCCGTACGGGCTTCACCCAAGTTGGCTTCTACTTCTACAGACAAAGTACGACTGCCCACACCCTCCGACTTAGAAATACGACACCAGTCAGCTTGACTGGTAGCTGTCCATTCAACATTAGTATTCATTACAATATCAAAGATTCCACCTTCATGAGAAATCTCCTCAAACTTATTCTGCGATAAGGTCATTAACGCATCATCATCACTACAGTTTGTCAGCAACAGACAAAACAGTGGCAACAAATATAATAGTTTATGTTTCATATCATTTTATTTAGACTGAATTTCACTCACTTTCTCGCTTCATGGAAAGTGTCAGAGAAACTGTCAGATTTAAATTATATATAATTCTTAAAATACACATCTACTGTCATTGCCTTCCTCGCGCCTGGAAGGCAATGGCAGTTATGTTCTTATCTAACCGGATGTGCAACCGGCAGATGTCCATTACATGGGAAGAAGGTAGGCTGATAGCCTGTTGCAGACGAGTTCTTCTTGTTAGTTACTTGTGTAGCTGGCTCATCATAGCGATAAGGAACTTGAACGGCTTGTTCTTGCTTCTTAGCCTCTACCTGCTGCTTTCCTGTCTGAGGAATGATTGAACGGAACAAAGAACGTGTACTTTCTGCCTCATTGGCTTCTTCTACCAGTTTCTTCAGTTCATCAATGGTTCCTGCACCATCTCTTGTCATAGCAGGAACTACCATACGAGCAACCTTTCCTTCTACATTGTTTTCATCTTTTGCATAAGCAAAGCTATGGTAAAGTTTCTCCCAATCACACATTACAAAACGATAGCTGTCAGTCAACTCAATCCACGGAGTGGCATAGCTTCTGATAATATCGATATCAAGTAATTCTTCCGGATTCATTTCATCAATTTCTTCCGAATCAAGAGTTATGCTAAACCAAGCGTTCTTTGCTTCAGCAGACTTCGTATATTTCATAGCCAAAATAACACGACCCTTGGTCTTGTCGGGCAGACCGAATACAAGTCCGTTTTCTTCATCACCGTCATAGAAGCCCAAGATTTCACCCGAAACAGAAGCATTAGACAGTCCGGGAACAGTAATTACAGATTTCTGTTCTTCCACAGCTGCAATCTTACCATCGGGTGCAAATGCGAACGAACAAATGGTATAAGAATCGCCTTCTTTCAAATCTTGATATACACCTGCGCTCTTTTTGCCCGGACGATATGTAGAATTGCTATATAAGAAAGAGGTCATAGTCATACCAGGATTCCACATGGCATTCATTTGGAAATCATTTTGAACCTGCATTTCAATCAAGCTAATGTATTTTTCCTTATCAAATTCGTCGTCAAGCACAAGTACGCTGATATAAGGCACTGTCAAGTCTGAAGGAATTACATTCACTTCAATTTGATATGGGCTTGCCAAAGCCGGTTCATAATCAAATGTAGTCTTGGATGCATCACCTCCTGCAGGAGTATCGAAACGTACAACTACGGGCTTCGTAGTAATACCTCTGTCGTAACCAAATACCAATACATAGTTATGGCTGCTGGGCGTACAAGACAACTGCGGCACATCTTGTACACCTTTATAAGTACCCCAAGGTGCATTCAAATAACTTTGGTTCTTCTCTACATAATCATTCATCAACTCTTCATCAGTCATATTGATGTTTTCTTCTGTGAAAGCTTCAGAGATGAAAGCATACTTCTCGTCAATGTAAGAAGGTGTTACTGTCACGTGGGCAGAGATAGGCGTAATGTCTGTTACACTTACGTCGAAGGTCATTCTTGACAAATCCTTAGCTGGTGTCTTGAAATCACCCAAACTTACATCAGAACAAAGAACTACTTCACTAGCATCATCTGTTTCTACAATAACAAAAGCTGCTGCCATCCATTTATAATCTGTATTAGCATTCAGTCCTGTAAACTTCAAACCCTTACCATTATTGATATCACCTGTATGCAGCATCATTCCCAGAGCCTGCTCTATCAACTGATCCATCAATTCTTCTGTGAGTTCTTGATCTTCAGGCATCAATTGCATGCAAATAGCTTCCAGTTCTTGTTGCATCAACGACATGATAATTGAACCATCATCATAGTTTCCACTAGCAATTGCATTTTCATAGCTAGTCTTAGTAATACCTGTCAGATACCACTTAACTTCTTTATTAGAAGGTTCTACTTCAAACACGGCAGACTGGGCATCCAGCATTTCTGGGATTACATTAACATTAAATGTGCAATCCACATGATCTGCTTTCATCGTCTGGAAGAACAAATATTCAGCTTTATCAGCCGTACGTGTTCCATCAACAGCAAATGCAACTAACTCATAAATACGGCCCGGCAACAGGTTCTCAATTTTCATATTTTGATCACCTTTTACGGCCAGCGAAGCAACGTATTGCTCAAACGAAGTACCCTTAGCTTCGGCCTGCTTCTTCAGGTCGTCCATCAGGTAGGCGGGCAATTCGCCCTTTGACACATTGTCTACAGTTTGTTTGTCTACGTAAAGACACAGATAGGGGATGTTGGCATCAGATGCCTTAACGCTGAAGCTGAAAGTAGAAGTCGTGGCTTCTCCTTCGGTCAGTGTCAGCTCTTGCTTGCTCAGGTCCAAATAAGAACCTGTGTTTTCATCATCATCGTTACAAGCCGTAAAGGCAAACAACGCCAGCAAGCTGAACAGTGGTAACAGTTTTTTAACGCTCATGTAATGTTTTTAATTAATTATTTTTTATTAATGTAGGGAAATGGGATTGCGCGCTTAAGCCTATACTTTTCCCGTGCAGCGTGCAAACGTAAGGACAAATAGGGAAGAAACAAAGAATTATACTAAAAATATGCAATTTTCCACTAAAAAAGGGAGAATAGTTCCTTTGCTTATTTAATAATGTGTAAAAGAAGAAACATTGATGAACAAATTACCAAACTGAATAAAACGGATGAATCAGAAATTTTATCACCACAGAACCCCAAACAGAACAAACTGTCAAGTATTTTATGCAAATAATAAATTAAGAGTATAGTATTCTGTGCACAAGCTGAAACTTTGCCAGGCAAAGAAGCACGAACATGAACAATCAGTCTGTTTATAGTGCTATTTGTTCCCTGGAAAAGGGGAAAATGATGGTTCCTGCCAAATTTCTGAGCTTCTATGTGCACTATAAATGAGGAAGATGTAGGTTTTTTAATGAATACTTATTACCTTTGCAGTCTCATTATCAAACTGGATATTGCGGATGAGTCCTATAAACTTTACTCACATCTTGACACAGGCAGTCGATGAGCTATCGGAAAGCGAATCTTATAAAGGACTGTTTCACCAGCACACAGACGGCAATCCCTTGCCCTCGGCACATGCTCTTTGCAACATTGTGGAGCTGGCACGCGCTATCATTTTCCCCGGTTATTTTGGAAACTCTACAGTAAACAGCCGCACGGTGGCTTACCACATCGGCGTCAATGTAGAACGTCTGTTCGACTTGCTGGCCGACCAGATATGGGCCGGACTGTGTTTTGGCGGAGATGGTGAGTGTAATGATTGCAACGAATACCAGCGTGAGGAAGCCGCACAGCTTGCGGCCAACTTCATCAGCCGCCTGCCTCAACTGCGCAGGGTGCTGGCAACCGATGTAGAAGCGGCGTATAACGGCGACCCGGCCGCACATTCCTTTGGCGAGGTCATCAGCTGCTATCCGGCTATCCGCGCCATCAGCAACTACCGCATTGCCCACGAACTGTTGTTACTGGGCGTGCCCCTCATACCGCGTATCATTACGGAGATGGCACACAGCGAGACAGGTATCGACATTCACCCGGGAGCTCAAATCGGCAGTTACTTTACGATAGACCATGGTACGGGCGTAGTGATTGGCGAGACCTGCATCATCGGCAATAACGTGAAGCTCTACCAGGGCGTTACGTTGGGAGCCAAAAGTTTCCCGCTTGATGCCGACGGTAAACCCATCAAAGGCATCCCGCGGCACCCTATTCTGGAAGACGACGTCATTGTCTATTCCAACGCCACCATTCTGGGACGCATCACCGTTGGTCGTGGAGCCACGGTGGGCGGCAATATCTGGGTAACGGAGAATGTGCCGGCCGGTGCAAGAATGGTACAAAGGAGATGATGACTGACGATGACAAGTAAGCGACAAGAAAAGGATTTCATTTATTCAGCTATAAAATAGCATATTAATATAAGTAACATACATGATGGAAACATTCCCAATGATAGCCAAGACCTTCCAGGGGTTGGAAGAAGTGCTAGCACAAGAACTGACAGCCTTAGGGGCAAACGACATTGAAATAGGACGTCGCATGGTGTCTTTCAGCGGCGACAAAGAAATGATGTACAGGGCTAACTTCAGCCTGCGTACTGCCATCCGCATTCTCAAGCCTATCAAAAGCTTTGAGGCCAAGGATGCCGATGAGGTCTATGAGGCCGTACATGCCATTGAGTGGGAAGATATTCTGGACATCAACAAGACGTTTGCCGTAGATGCGGTAGTCTTCAGCGAAGAATTCCGCCACAGCAAGTTTGTTTCCTACCGTGTAAAAGATGCCATCGTGGACTACTTCCGCGAGAAGACCGGCAAGCGTCCCAGCGTACGCATCAGCAAGCCCGACGTATTGCTCAACATCCACATTGCGCAGACGCAGTGCACCCTGTCGCTCGACTCCAGCGGTGAGTCGCTCCACCGCCGTGGCTATCGCCAGGAAGCCGTCGAAGCTCCGCTCAACGAGGTGCTGGCTGCCGGCATGATTCTGATGACGGGCTGGCACGGCGAGTGCGACCTGATTGACCCCATGTGCGGTTCGGGTACCATTCCCATCGAAGCGGCCCTCATTGCCCGCAACATTGCACCGGGAGTTTTCCGCCAAGGCTATGCCTTCGAAAAGTGGAACGACTTTGACGCCGACCTGTTCGAGAGCATCTACAACGACGACAGCCAGGAGCGCGAGTTCGAGCATAAAATCTACGGCTACGACAACAACCCCCAAGCCAACGAAATAGCCACACACAACGTAAAGGCAGCCGGACTGAGCAAGGACATCATCCTCAAAATACAACCCTTCCAGCAGTTTGAACAACCCAAGGAAAAGAGCATCATCATCACCAACCCGCCCTACGGCGAACGCATCTCGACCAACGACTTGCTGGGACTGTACGAGATGATTGGTGAACGCCTGAAACATGCCTTCATCGGCAATTCGGCCTGGATACTGTCTTACCGCGACGAATGTTTCGACAAAATCGGTCTGAAAGCCAGCAAGCGCATCCCGCTGTTCAATGGCGCACTTGACTGCGAATTCCGCCAGTACGAGATATTCGACGGCAAATACCGTGAGTTCCTTGAGTCGGGCGAGACGCTGGACAAGGAGCAAAAGGAACAGAAAGAACGCAAGGCACCGGCTAGCGAACGACGTGAATACAAACCGCGTGAGAAACGTGAACACGGCAGCGGCGAACGACGCGACTTCAAGCCACGCGACCGCAAAGACCGTGAGAGCGGCGAAAAGAAGAACTTCTCTGCCGAACGCCGTCCCCGCTCAGGCGAATCCTATCCTGAAAGGAAGAAGCGCGAGCAACAGAAGAAAGAAGAACAGTGATACTAAACCATATATCAGGCTATCATGAAAACAATCTGCAAAAGCATCCTGGCCGCACTGCTGCTGGCAATGCCTGCAATGCCGGGAACAACAGTTATGGCACAAGAAACAACCATGAACAGCAACGAGCTGAAATATCCCACGCTGGAAGACCTCATCCCCGGCGGCGAAACCTACCGCTTTGCCGAGACACTCTACGGCGTGCAGTGGTGGGGCGACCAATGCATAAAACCCACCCTCGACTCACTCTTTGCCATCAACCCCAAGAACGGCAAGGAGACCCTGCTCACCACACGCGAGCACATCAACCAGGCACTCCAGTCACAGAAGCTGGGCAAGCTGTCGCACCTCTACAGCGTGCAACTGCCTTGGGCCGACAAGACCCAACTGCTGTTGGCCATGAAAGGCAAGTACGTGGTCTACGACTGGAAGGCCGACCAGATTGTCAGCAGCCTCGTGTTTGACCAGCAGGCAGCCAACGCCGACTACTCCACAGAGAGCGGCCACGTGGCCTACACCATAGCCAACAACCTCTACGTAGATAACCACCAAGTGACCGACGAACCCGAAGGCGTCGTCTGCGGACAGACCGTACACCGCAACGAGTTCGGCATCTCGAAAGGTACCTTCTGGAGCCCCAGCGGCCAGCTGCTGGCCTTCTACCGCATGGACGAGAGCATGGTGAGCCAGTATCCGCTGGTCGACATCACCGCCCGCGTGGGCAAGGTCGACCCCGTGCGCTACCCCATGGCAGGCATGACCAGCCACAAGGTACAAGTGGGCATCTACAACCCCGCCACCGGGAAGACCCTCTACCTGAACACCGGCGACTCCACCGACCGCTACTTCACCAACATCTCGTGGGCACCCGACGAGAAGTCGCTCTTCCTCATCGAGCTGAACCGCGACCAGAACCACTCCAAGCTGTGCCAGTACGACGCCGAAACAGGCAAACTGATGGATACCCTTTATCAGGAGAAACATCCCAAGTATGTGGAGCCTCAACAACCCATAGTTTTCCTGCCCTGGGATGATACCAAGTTCATCTATCAAAGCCAGAAGGACGGATACAACCATCTCTATCTGTTCGACACACAGATAAAAACAGAGGTACAACGAGTAGAAGACAAAGCTGGCGGCAACCATATCGCGTTCTATCAAATGAAGCCCCTCACCTCCGGCCCCTGGCTCGTGCAGAGCATCCTCGGCTTCAACGCCAAGAAGAAGGAAATCTTCATCACAGCCACCAAGGAGTCGCCCCTGCAAAGCAACCTATATAAAGTAAACGTAGCCAACGGCAAGCTGACCCCGATGGACAACGGCCAAGGCGTGCACAACGCGCAGCTCTCCGCATCGGGCACCTACCTGCTTGACAACTGGTCGGCCCCCGACGTGCCCCGCGTCATCGACCTGCGCTCCACTGCCAACGGCCGCCAGACAGCCTGCCTGCTCACCGCCGCCAACCCCTTTGAAGGCTTCAAGATGCCCAGCGTAGAAGTGGGCACACTGAAGGCAGCCGACGGGAAGACCGACCTCTACTACCGCATCATCAAGCCCGCCGACTTCGACCCGGCGAAGAAATATCCCGCCATCGTCTACGTCTACGGCGGACCGCACGCACAGATGATAGCCAGCAACTGGAACAGCTCAGCCCGCGGCTGGGACCTCTACATGGCCAACAAGGGCTACATCCTCTTCACCCTCGACAACCGCGGCAGCTCCAACCGCGGACTGGAGTTCGAGAACTGCACCTTCCGCCACCTGGGCATTGAGGAAGGCAAAGACCAGGTGAAGGGCGTGGAATTCCTCCAGAGCCTGCCCTACGTGGATGCCAACCGCATCGGCGTGCACGGCTGGAGCTTTGGCGGACACATGACAACCGCCCTCATGCTGCGCTATCCCGACACATTCAAGGTAGGCGTGGCCGGCGGACCGGTCATCGACTGGAGCTACTACGAGGTAATGTACGGCGAACGCTACATGGACACCCCGCAGACCAACCCCGACGGCTACAAGCAGACCAACCTGAAGAACCTGGCCCCGCAGCTGAAGGGACACCTGCTCATCATCCACGACGACCACGACGACACCTGCGTGCCACAGCACACCCTGTCGTTCATCAAGGCCTGCGTAGACGCCCGCACCTATCCCGACATGTTCATCTACCCCTGCCACAAGCACAACGTGCTGGGACGCGACCGCGTGCATCTGCACGAGAAGATAACCCGCTACTTCGAGGATTATCTGTAAAGATACAGCAAGGGCCTCCCCGACGAACGCACGTCCATGGGGAGGCCCTTTTACTTTATACCTACGGGGTTCCGCCCGTTAGCCCATTCCACCGCCCGGCTCTTCGCCGCCGCCCGGTTCCTCGCCGTTGGCTGCATAGTAGTCCATACGGGTGGCATAGTTCACGTCGCCCGCCTTCACGCCGCCGTCCTCAAATTCCACACCCTGCTTCACCCGGTTACGGAACGTACTGTCGGGCACAAACACCGGACGCACGTCGTAAATCATCTCCTGCGGATTGAACGCCTTCACCGTGTCCGCCCCCTTGCTCTTGAAGGAGAGTCGGAAGTATCCCAGTCCGGGAATGGTGACGGTGTGTCCCTGCAACAGTTGCTGGGGGATGAAGTCGGCCAGCAAATCGAGTGCGGCCTCCAGCTCGATGGGAGCCAACGTGGTGTTCTTTGCGGCGGCACGCGTCATGGCCTTTCCGCTCATGGCAGTGGAGCTTTGCGGGGTGGCATACCACTTCTTCGGGGCCTGCTTGTTCCCGGGGTTGCTGCTTTTCTCTACAAGTTTGTACTTAAATCCCATGGTAGTTAGTTTTTAAAAGGTTAATATTCAAAAGGACAGTCCTCTGTATTCTGATAACAAACTGACTGTCATACGCTTACAATTCATATCAGCAAGAGCAGAAACGTTGCCCCGGCGAAGGTGAAAACGTCACCCCGGTGAAGGCGGAAACGTCACCTCGGTGAAGGGCAGTTCGTGACCGAGGTGAAGAGCAGGTCGTGACCGAGGTGAAGAACCGACCGTGACCGAGGTGACGTTTCAGGCATCCTCGTACTCTTACCCCGCCATGCACAAAGATAATGAATAAATACATTACCATGCCAAACATACGGGGAAATATTTGTAACTTTGCGCCGTCATACAATATATACTCATTATGAAGATATTACTCTTAGGTTCGGGCGGCCGCGAGCACGCCCTGGCATGGAAGATTGCCCAAAGTCCGAAAGTTGAGAAACTGTACATTGCACCTGGTAATGCCGGCACCGCACAAGTAGGTGAGAACGTCGACATCAAGGCCACAGACTTTGCCGCACTGAAAGTATTTGCACTCGAACGCGCCATCGACATGATTGTCGTTGGCCCCGAAGACCCCTTGGTGAAGGGCATCTTCGACTACTTCAAGAATGACATCACTACCCAGAACATAGCCATCATCGGTCCCTCGGCCCGTGGCGCCATGTTGGAAGGCAGCAAGGAGTTCGCCAAGGAATTCATGCACCGCCACAACATCCCCACTGCCCGCCACAAGACCGTAACTACCGAAACCATAGCCGAAGGCTTCGCCTTCCTGGAGACCCTGCAAGCTCCCTACGTACTGAAGGCCGACGGCCTGTGTGCCGGCAAGGGCGTGCTCATCGTGCCTACCCTGGAGGAGGCCAAGAAGGAACTGCAAAGCATGCTCGAAGGCATGTTTGGCGACGCCAGCGCCACAGTAGTCATCGAGGAGTTCCTCAGCGGCATTGAGTGCTCCGTCTTCGTGCTGACCGACAGCGAGCACTACAAGGTATTGCCCGTGGCCAAAGACTACAAGCGCGTAGGCGAAGGCGACACCGGCCTGAACACCGGCGGCATGGGCAGCGTATCGCCCGTACCCTTTGCCAACGACGAGTTCATGGAGAAGGTGCGCGAGCGCATCATCGAGCCTACCATCAACGGTCTGCGCGAGGAAGGCATCCTCTACAAAGGCTTCATCTTCCTGGGCCTCATCAACGTACAGGGTGAGCCGATGGTCATTGAATACAACGTACGCATGGGCGACCCCGAGACCGAAAGCGTCATGCTGCGCCTGCAGAGCGACATCGTCGACCTCTTCGAGGGCGTCTACAAGGTGAACCTCAACACCAAGTCCATGATTATCGACCCGCGTGCGGTAGCCTGCGTCATGCTGGTCAGCGGCGGCTATCCCGGCGACTACAAGAAGGGACTGCCCATCACCGGCTTCAACCTGGCCGAAACGACCGACAGCATCCTGTTCCATGCCGGAACAACGATGAAGGACGGACGCATCGTGACCAATGGCGGACGTGTCATCGCCGTATGCTCGTATGGCGAGACCAGGCAGGAAGCCTTGGAAAAGAGCTACAAGGTGGCCGACCTGCTGAGCTTCGACGGCAAGTACTTCCGTCGCGACATCGGTTTCGACCTGTAAATAGAGTGGTCAACGGTAAGTGATGAGTGGCAAGTGGCGAGAACCCATCCAGGATACTTGCACTGCCACTCACCGCTCACCACTGACCACTCACCATTGACCACTGACCACTGACAAATGTCCCTCAAGAATTTCCAGCTACGTGTCACCTCGGGCCACTTCACCCTGCCTGCCGCCATCCTCATCTCGCTGTGTTGCTGGCTGCTGGCTGCTCTGTTGCAGCCCAACGTGTCGACCGACGCCACTCCGCTGTTCCACTCCTCAACCGATGCAAGCCTTGCCTTGACCGACCGCCTGGGCAGTTTCCTGCTCTACGCCGTCATTGGCTATTTCCTCGTCGAGATAAACAACCGCTTTGCCATCATACGCATGCGCGCCTCGGTGCAGACCTCCATCTACTTCCTGCTGGCCTCTGTCTGCCCCGGCATGCACCTGCTCTATGCCGGCGACGTAGCCTCGGCCGCCCTGCTGGTGGCCCTGTTCTTCCTGTTCGACAGCTACCAGCATCCCTATCCTGCCGGACGCCTGTTCCACTCCTTCGTCTTCCTGGGTGTGGCCAGCCTGTTCCTGCCCCAGTTCGTGTGGCTGGTGCCCTTCTGCTGGATAGGTGCCTACAACTTCCGCTCACTGACGCCGCGCAGCTTCCTGGCTTCGCTGCTGGGCTTTGCCCTGCCCTACTGGTTTCTGCTGTGCTATGCCTACTGGACCGGGCAGATGGACATCTTCTACAGCCCGCTGAGCCAGATGCTCGACTTCCGCACCCCTGCCTTCAGCTTCCTGCCCTGGGAGCTGGCCATGCTGCTCTACCTGCTGCTGCTCTACGTGGTCAGTGCGGCCCACTGCCTGGCCACCGGCTTCTCCGACAAGCTGCGCACCCGCAGCTACCTGCACTTCCTGTTGCTGGTCAACGGTCAGCTCTTCCTGCTGGCCTTCCTGCAGGCATGGCTCTGCATACAGATACTGCCCCTGCTGCTCATAGGCGTCAGCCTGCTTAGCGGACACCTGTTTGCCCTTTCAGGCGGCAAGGCAGCCAACATCTTCTTCGTCGTTTCGCTGCTCCTGCTGCTGCTGTTATTTGTTTTCAACCTATGGATATTTTTGTAGACCAACTCATACAGCTCCTCATCGACTGGGGCTACCTGGGCCTCTTCCTTTCGGCCCTCATTGCCGGCAGCATCCTGCCTTTCAGCTCCGAGCTGGTGCTGGTGGCGCTTGTCAAGCTGGGCCTCAGCCCCGCACTCTGCGTTCTCTCGGCAGCCTTGGGCAACACCGTAGGCGGCATGACCTGCTACTACATTGGCCGGCTGGGGCGCACCGACTGGATAGAGAAATACCTGCGCGTGAAGCCTGAAAAGGTGGAGCGCATGCAGCGCTTCCTGCAAGGCAAGGGCGCACTGATGGCCTTCTTCGTCTTCCTGCCCATCGTGGGCGAGGTCATAGCCATTGCCCTGGGACTGATGCGCAGCAACGTATGGATAACCACCCTGTCCATGTTCACCGGCAAGCTGCTGCGCTACGTGCTGATGCTGCTGGCGCTGGAGGGCGTCGTGTCGCTGGTAGTCAGTATTTAGTTTTTATGTCCATTAGTTTTGATTCTATGGAGCGAGTCAATCTATAATTTATAAATCTACCCATTTATAAACTCAAGAAGAACTAAACTCACATCCCCATGCAACGCATCATCGAACAGACCCAAGACGGCAGCGCCACCCTCTACGTGCCCCAGCTGGACGAACACTACCATTCCGTGAAAGGTGCCCGCACCGAGTCGCAACACATCTTCATCGAGATGGGTCTGCACGCATCGTCCGTTCCCCATCCACAGGTGCTTGAAGTGGGATTAGGCACAGGCCTCAACGCCCTGCTTACACTGGAAGACGCCGACCGCTGCCAACGCCCTGTCAGCTACACCGCCCTCGAACTCTATCCCCTCAGTTGGGACGAAGTCCATCCACTGGGCTACAGCGACAATCCCCTCTTCGAACAGCTGCACCTTGCCCCCTGGCAGCAACCGGTGCAACTGACCCCTTACTTCAGCCTCCGCAAGCTGCAAGGCGACGCCTACAGCCTGCTGTCCGAAGCCTCCGAGCCCGATGCTTCATCCCCGGAAAATTCTTCATTCCTCATTTCCAATTCTTCATTGTTCGACGTTGTCTACTTCGACGCCTTTGCCCCCGAAAAGCAGCCCGAAATGTGGACACCCGAACTCTTCCAGGCCATCTACCGCCACATGGCACCCGGCGGCATACTGACCACCTACTGCGCCAAGGGCGTTGTGCGCCGCCTGCTGCAAGCCACTGGTTTCCACGTGGAACGTTTGCCCGGTCCTCCGGGAGGCAAGCGCGAAATCCTGCGTGCCACAAAGGTTTCCGGCTGAGCCTCACACCGGCCTCAACCCACTTCTCCCGCCACTTCATTCTCCACTTTCACCCCTTGCCAGAACCCCTTCTGAGAGGGGTGTGATAGCAGTTAACTGCTATCGCGTGAGGAGTTAACTACTATCGCGTTGGGAGTGCACTGCTATCACGAGAGGAGTACACTGCTATCACGAGAGGAGTACACTGCTATCAAACGAGAAGTTAACTACTAACAAAAGGAGGAACTACAACTCATGCAGAAGCTATCGGTGGCTACCGCAAAAGCCACTGACTAGCATCAGGAAAGCATTAATTGCCAAGGATATAAGAATGAGAAGGGCACAACAAGGATGTGCGTGCCGGCTCGAAGTTTAGGGACAGGAAATGTCGCGCAGTCTTTTGCCCAACAGCGGATGGAGGACATCGGGAGCAATCTCAGCCAGCGGGCGCATCACAAAATCGCGCAGATGCATCAGCGGATGGGGCAGTTTCAGGTCGGGTTCGTCTATCAGTACGGGAGTACCGTCGGGAGCCAGGCAGAGGAGCAGGTCGATGTCGATGAGCCGGTCGTGATAGACGCCGTCCTTCGACTTGAGCATGCGGCCCATGTCGCGCTCCACTTCCTGCGTCAATCCGAGTACCTGACGCGGAGGTAAGGAGGTCAGCAGACAGCAGGCAGCGTTCAGGAAGCTGTTTTCGGAGTGGAAACCCCATGGTTCTGTAGCATAAAAAGCGGACAGGGAAGCAACCTTCCCTATCCGCTCTTCCATCTTGGCCACGGCAGCCCTCAGGTTGCCGGCCTTGTCGCCCAGGTTGGTACCGAGGCCCAGATAATAAGTGAATGAAGAATGGGGAATGCAGCATGAAGAATCCTCTCCTACGCCGGTTTGTTCTCCTTGCCCTGGGGTTAATCCTTCATGCTTCATTCTTTGCTCTTCATTAAAAACGGTTTTACTTGTCTGTTATCAGCATGGCGTCGCCATAGGTTCCGAAGCTGTAGCCTTCCTTCAATGCCACGTCGTAGGCGTTCATCACCTGGTCGTAGCCGCCAAAGGCTGCCACAATCATCAGGAGTGTGGAGAGCGGCATGTGGAAGTTGGACACCATAGAAGTGGCAACGGTGAAGTCGTATGGCGGGAAGATAAACTTATTGGTCCAGCCTTCATACTCCTTCAGGTGACCGTCGGTGCTGACAGCGGTCTCGATGGCACGCATCACGGTGGTACCTACGGCACATACTTGCTTGCGCTCGTCCTTAGCCTGGTTGACACGACGGACGGTCTCCCCGGTGACAAACATCTGCTCAGAGTCGGTCTTGTGCTTGGTCAGGTCTTCCACGTCAATCTCACGGAAGTTTCCAAGTCCGGCATGCAAGGTAATGTAGGCAAAGTCAATGCCCTTAATCTCCATGCGCTTCATCAGTTCACGGCTGAAGTGGAGGTTGGCCGTAGGAGCGGTGACAGCTCCTTCGTGGCGGGCAAAGATGGACTGGAAGCGCTCTTCATCTTCCGGCTCTACAGGGCGGTTGATGATGCTGTGGGGCAGCGGTGTCTCGCCCAGGGCATAGAGTGCCTTCTTGAACTCATCGTGAGGGCCGTCGTAGGGGAAGCGCAGGGTACGTCCGCGCGAGGTGGTATTGTCAATCACTTCGGCCACCATCGAATCGTCTTCGCCGAAGTAGAGTTTATTGCCGATACGTATCTTGCGGGCAGGGTCTACCAGCACATCCCAGAGGCGCAGTTCTTCGTTGAGCTCGCGCAGGAGGAATACCTCAATACGGGCACCGGTCTTTTCCTTGTTGCCGTAGAGACGGGCGGGGAAAACCTTAGTGTCGTTGAAGATAAACACGTCCTTGTCGTCAAAATACTCGAGTATGTCCTTGAATACTTTGTGTTCTATCTCTCCAGTCTTGCGGTGAAGCACCATCAGGCGGCATTCGTCGCGAAACTTCGTGGGGTGCATGGCTATCCTGTCTTCGGGAAGCTTGAATTTGAATTGTGAGAGTTTCATGTTATTCTTTTTTTGAGTTCTCTGTGTTAATTCTATCTGTGAAAACGTCGAAGGGAGGACGGTGTCAGTCCGCTTCTTCGTCGCCGGTCTCTACCGGCTGCTTATCAATCCAGTCACGGAAGTCGAGGGGGTTAAGGCAATCTTCCACGCGGACATTGCCCACGCGGGTGCGCTCCAAGGCGGTGAGGTGTGCGCCGCTGCCCAATGCCTGACCGATGTCGCGCGCCAGTGCCCGGATATAGGTTCCTTTGCTGCACACTACCCTGATTTTGATTTCTTCGGGCAGGTTGCATTCCAGCAGTTCTATTTCGTCTATCACCAGTGTCTTGGGCTTCAGCTCCACTTCCTCACCTTTTCGGGCCAGATCGTAGGCGCGCTTGCCGTTTACCATACAGGCCGAGAAGGCGGGGGGCACTTGCTCAATCTGTCCTACAAACTGCTTGAGCACCTGCTCCACCAGCTCACGGGTGATGTGTTCGGTAGGATAGTAGGCATCTATCTCGTGCTCCAGGTCGAAGGACGGGGTGGTTGCTCCCAGGCGCAAGGTGGCCACGTATTCCTTGGTGTGGGCCTGAAGTTCTTCAATGCGCTTGGTTGCCTTGCCGGTGCACACTATCATGACGCCAGTGGCCAGCGGGTCGAGCGTACCGGCGTGGCCTACCTTCAGTTTCTTGACACCCAGGCGGCGGCAGATATGATAGCGCGCGTGGCCCACGACCTTGAAGGACGTCCAGCCCAGCGGCTTGTTAAAGTATAGTATTTCTCCTTCTTTAAAATTCATTTAAATCAAGATATTTCGAGGCTATAGCCCATTAACAGCATGACAAGGATGACACCGCCCACAATGATGCGATACCAACCAAATGCCTTGAAGCCATATTTAGTAACAAAACTGATGAAAAACTTAATGGCAAGCAGCGCAACGATAAATGCCACCACGTTGCCAATAATCAGAGCTGTCAGGTTGTTCATGATAATTTCCATACCACCGTCCATAAACAGCTTCAGCATCTTGTAGGCTGTAGCTGCAAACATGGTAGGCACTGCCAGGAAAAAAGAAAACTCAGCAGCGTCTTTACGGGTCAGTTTTTGCGCCATACCGCCGACAATCGTAGCCATGGAGCGTGATACTCCTGGAATCATGGCTATACATTGAAACAAGCCAATGAAGAAAGCCCGCTTCTCAGTCAGCTCAGTCTTGTCACTACCTTTAGAAAAAATACGGTCGCAATACAGCATGAACACGCCACCAATAACCAACATTACTGCAACTATTACCACACTCTCAAGCATGGAATCAATGGTATCGCTGAACAAAAAGCCAAGTACAGCCGCAGGAATAAAAGCTACCAGCAGTTTCCAATAAAAATCAAATTTATGCAGAAACAATTTTAAACCAGAAGCATTGGCAGGAGCCGGCTTACGGTTCAGACGGAAGAAACGCTTCCAGTACAGGCAAACCACCGACAGGATGGCACCAAACTGTATGATAACCGTAAATGCCTTGACAAACTCTGTACTTTCTACGCCCAGTACATTCTGCGTGATAATCATGTGACCGGTAGAAGATACCGGAAGGAACTCTGTAAGTCCCTCTACTATAGCAATGATGATTGCCTCAAATATAGACAGATCTCCCATAAATCGTTATTACTTGAAGTATTAGTGTTGGTCTTTCGGCTTGCGAACCACCGCATATATCATAAACACGAAGCCCAGCAGGCAAACTATCGGCGCCACCTTGATACGTCGCACACTGAAGATATCCGGCTCAAAGTGCGTCACCGACGACGACGGGCCACTCATCAGCAAAAAACCTACTATCACCACCACCATGCCGATGGCTATCAGCAGGAAATTAACCTTGTCGAAAGCAAATTTCTCTTTGTTATTCATTATCTATTTGGTATGTATGATTAATTTCAATTATAAACGCCCCTCACTCTCAACTCACAGCCCTCCACTTTCAACTCTCAACTTTCCACTCTCACTTCTCAACTCTCCACTAAATATAGTAGAGCGTCCCGGCTTTCATACGCAGATACTTGTTGATGGAAAGCAACGCACACAGCCACGTGATGAGCACGCCAAATACCAGCACCGCACACGATACCACCACCATGACCTGAGGCGTAACCACGCTGACCAGCCCCGGCTCGTAGCGTACCAGCCAAGTAGCGCCTGCCCATAGCAATCCGTCGGCCACACATGCCGACAAAATGCCCACCCAGAAGTTTCGCCGCAAGAACGGCCGCCGGATGAAGCTCCACTTGGCTCCCACCAGCTTCATGGTGTGGATGAGGAACCGCTTGGAATAAATAGCCAGCCGGATGGTGTTGTTGATAAGCGCAAAAGAAATGAGCGCCAGCACCAGCGCCAGTCCCAGCAGCAACAGGCTGATGTTGCGTATATTGTCGTTCACCGCATCAATCAATTCCTTGCGATAGAGCACCTCCTGAATGTTGGAGTTTCGCTTCAGCACCTTCTCAATGCGTGCAATGCTGTCGGAGTTGGCATACTGCGAGTGAAGCTTTATCTCCATGGACGCCTTGAACGGATTATAGCCCAGAAACTCCTGCGGGTCGGTGCCCATGGCCTCGGTATGCTCCTTCAGCGCCTGTTCTTTCGAGATGTACTCCAGCTCCTTGACGAAAGGCTCTGCTGCCAACCGCTTGCGCAGCTTTAGCACATCGGCTTCCTTCATATTGTCGCCCACCACCAGCGAGAAGCTGATGTTCTCCCTGACATAGACCGACAGGTTGTGAGCCGCCAGCACGAAGAACACCACCAGCCCCAACAGCAGCAGGACCATCGTAGTGCTGATACTGGAAGTGATGAACTGCATATCCAGCACCGGTACCGTATTGTTTCTGACCTTTCTCGCCATCTCTTATATCACTTTCTATCAGTTCTTATTCCTTAATTTTCCTGTTTACCGCTCACCGGCCACATCCACGACCCGGCCTAAGCCCGCGGCGACTTCTTTCTGAACACATATATCATGGAGCTGCTACGTTCCTTCCTGACCAGCGAGCTGAACCACGCCAGCGTACCCGTCAGCAATCCGCGCAAGAACGGACAGGAGTGGTGCAAATGGCGCTCAGTCAGCATGGAGACATAGAAGGCATCGAACGGCATGGGATAATGCTCGGCCAAGATGAACCCGTGACGAGCGCCGAAGCGTTGCATCGTGTCGGGTGTGAAATGCCACAGATGGCGCGGCACGTCGTAGGCCGCCCAATAAGCGCCATACTTCTGCGCGTCGTACGACGAACAGTTGGGCACGGCCACCACCAGCACGCCCTTGTCGGTCAGCAGCCGGTGCAGCAATTCCCAGGTTTCGTTCAAGTGTTCCAGATGTTCCATCACATGCCACAGCGTAATGACGTCGAAGCTCTCGGTCTTCATCCCCTGCAATTCACCTTCAGGCCTTACGTCCAAGCCAAAGTGCTCGGCAGCAAAGCGACGGGCGCCCTCGTTTTTCTCCACAGCCTCCACCGTCCAGCCGCGACGTTTCATCGTAGCCGGAAAATAGCCCGTACCCGTGCCGATATCCAGCAGGTGTCCGGTCTTGCGGTGAGCCTCACGCATCACCAGGCGTGCCTTGCGGCCCAGCATATAGGCCCTGACCCAATGGTACACGGAGTTCATCACGCCCTTGCGCGTGTCAGAGTGGGAAATATAATCGGGGGTGGCATAGTAGCGCCCTATCTCGGCCTCCACCGGAAAATCTTGCGTAAACAGGAATCCGCATTCGCTGCAGCGGCACAAATGGAACACTTCGCCCGTGGCATAGTGGTCGACACAGGTCAGCGCCCGCTCCAGATGCGTCCCTCCGCACAGAGGACAAGCTTTTATAGTGAGTTTATTCATCTATCTTCGACAAAAAAGCAAACAGCCCCAACCGCCGGGGCATATTTATCCTTAATTTGGTGCAAATTAACTAATAAAAAACGATTTACATCCCATCCATTAAGAAGAATTAAGGAAATGAATTCATCCACAGAAGGCGCATCCCAAACCGCAAGCGGCCGAATACTGACCGTCTTACCAACCTCTTTGCCCCCTGCTTGATAGTAGTGAACTGCTATCGTGTTAGGAGTTAACTGCTATCGCGCTGGAAGTATACTACCACACTGACAGCACTCCTCACCTCGCCATCCAAACTCCAATATCCATCCCCCGCGAGCTACCGCCTGAGCGCGAAAAACGCATTTCTATGACAAAAAATTGGATATTTAGTCGTTTTTTTCGTACTTTTGATAGATAAATGGTCGTTTGCTCCTGAGCGTACACCCAACGTGAGGGCCGACAATATGGTAGCAAGCAGCCAGGACCTATTTAGAAACCCCTATACACTAAAAAGAACGAACAATGATGAAATTCATTTCCTGGAACGTCAACGGACTGAGAGCATGCAACGAGAAAGGCTTCAGCGACGCATTCCGCCGGCTCGATGCCGACTTCTTCTGCCTGCAAGAGACCAAGATGCAGGCCGGACAACTCGACCTGCAGTTCGAGGGTTATCAATCTTACTGGAACTACGCCGAGAAGAAAGGCTACTCGGGCACTGCCATCTATACCCGCCACCAGCCGCTCAACGTCAGCTATGGCATTGACATGGAACATCACGACCGCGAAGGACGCGTCATCACACTGGAGATGGACGACTTCTTTCTGGTCACCGTCTACGTGCCCAACTCGCAGGACGAGCTGCGCCGACTGGACTACCGCATGACCTGGGAAGACGACTTCCGCGACTACCTGCTGAAGCTCGACGCCCGCAAGCCTGTGGTGGTATGCGGTGACCTCAACGTGGCCCATCAGGAAATAGACCTGAAGAACCCCAAGACGAACCGTCGCAACGCCGGATTCACCGACGAAGAGCGTGCCAAGTTCACCACCCTGCTGCAATCGGGCTTCACCGACACCTTCCGCCACTTCTACCCTACGCAGGAGGGCATCTACTCGTGGTGGTCCTACCGCTTCAAGGCGCGCGAGAAGAACGCTGGCTGGCGCATCGACTACTTCCTGACATCCAAACGGATAGACGACAAACTGGCCGACGCCAAGATACACACTGATATCTTCGGGTCTGACCACTGCCCGGTGGAGGTGGACATCAACTTCTGACCGGCACGCCATTCCTGTCACGACATCTACACACATTATTTTTAAAAGATATACAACATGAAAAAGGCATTATTCTGTTTAGGACTATTCCTACTGTCCACTGCCGCCCTGCAAGCACAGAGCAAATGGACAGACGAGGGCTGCTACGACATTTCGTGGTATGACAAAGATGCGGAAACCTACTCGATAAGCTCCGCAAGCCAGCTGGCCGGACTGGCCTACCTGGTGAACAACGCCACCGACTTGTTTGAAGATAAGGTGGTGGAACTGACTGCCGACATTGACCTTGCGGGCAAAGAATGGGTGCCCATAGGCGACAATGACCAGACGAAGTTAGACGATACTGGAGTACTACGCCCCACAGCCTTCCATGGTACTTTCGACGGCAAGAATCACACGGTAAGCAACATGCAGATTGACATCGACGACAACGAATTGGCGTCCAAAGACCGCGAATGGGTGGTAGGACTGTTTGGCGAGAGCAAGGGACTGATTCAAAACCTACACATGGAGGGAGGAAGCATCAAAGTACAGCTTACAACAAACTTACCCTATGAACAATGGAATCATTCCATTTCGACAGGCGGTGTGTGCGGCAAGGGAAAAACTGTGAGCCGTTGTACCAGTTCGGCCAACATCGACGTCGCCACCCGCTACACTGAAGGCTATACAGGCGGAGTTGTGGGCCAAGGTTACGTGGAATATTGCGAGAATACCGGAAAAGTAACCGGAACGAATGGCAGCTGCATAGGCGGTGTGCTGGGCAGCGGACAGGCCTACCGCTGCACAAACAGGGGAGAAGTCGTATCCATCGGACGCGACCTCTATGTGGGCGGCATTGCCGGCAGTGTAGCTTATCGTTTGGGCAGTACCTCCCTTGAAACAGGCAACAGTTATGCCGACGGATGCATCAACTATGGAAACGTCAGCAATACAGCTGACAATGGTTTTGTCTGCTACATGGGTGGCATTGCCGGAACAGGAGATCTTCTTGTCAACTGCATGAACTATGGAAATCTCAACGCGGATGTTTCCTGCCCAGAATTTTATAGTAACGAGATTTTAATGGGAGGTATCTGTGTAAACAGCTCTTTGGTGGTCAATTCGGCCAACCTGGGCAAGCTAACAGCAAGCGGCAAAAACGGACGTATAGTACAAGCAGGAGTCGGTGGCAGCGCAGACAACTGTTACAATATTGGCCAATTGTCGGCTACCAACATTCATTCTTTTGACATCCAACAAGATGCTGTTGCTTTTTCTGCCACCAACTGCTACTACACCCAAGAAACAGAAAGCAGCTCCAATAGTACCTTGATGTCCTATGCTGACATGTGCAAAGATGAATTCACGCAGAAGCTGAACAACCAGGCTGCCGAAATCTGCCTGAAGCCCTGGAAAAACTTTCCGGATATTCAACCCGCCAAATGGAAAAGTGTAGCTTCGCAGACCCCGCAACTCACCGACAAATGCCTGCATACGATGACGGTGAAAGTGGACAATTCTTACGATTCGCCACAGTTCCTGAACTTCTCGTGTGAAGCAGGCAGCATCAGCGTCGACCGCAAGACGGCCACTGCCGGCACGGAAATCGAAGTAAAAGTAACTCCGGGCGAAAACTGCACGTTCCAAAGCCTTAGAGTCTACAAGGTAGACTACATGCAAAGCAATCCTTATGAGAGCGACCTGCTCTTTGAACAAAACACGCTCGACCCCTTCCCGATGCCTGACGAGAAGCACATCTGCATTGCCGCATACTTCAGCACCCCCGAAGGCATTGAAGAGCAACAGGCCGATGCCAAGTTGAAAATCACTACCGACGGTCGCAACCTCACCATCAGTCCCGCTCAGGCAGGCGTGGTCGAAATTCTGTCGGCCAGTGGTCAGTTGTTGCTGAAAGAATCACACGACGGCAGTTTCCAGTTTGCAGCGCCCCAACCCGGACTGTACATAGTCAAGGCCCGACTGGCCGATGGCAGCACCGTGGTGCGCAAAGTGATGGCTAATTAAAGAACCAAGAAGAAGGAAACAGGAAGAGGGGAACCGAACGGAAGAAAAAGATGAAACTTTTTTAACGAATTCCCTCTTCCTTTTTAATATGTACGAAAAAGCACACAATTAGGACGATTTTATCGCTTTGCTCTGCAATCTTTCATTACCTTTGCATCGTGTACGCAAACGGAGTACATATATTTATGAAACCTAAAACGAGGAGACCGTGAAAACGAACTCTGAAATCCGCTACACTGCCCATCCTGACGATGCCCCAAGTGACGGCACAAGACGCTTGCGCTCGAAACCATTGCTCCCCTCATTTAAAGGAAACGACGTTGGGTAGAACAGCTTGCCCACACGTATATATAATGTAAAGGAAACATCAGAGAACAACAGCCCGGCCGACACAGCCCTGCGGCAGAAGCCAGCCGGCACAAGACAGATAAAAAAACACTTTTTTCTAACTTAAATTTATAACAGTATGAATCAGTATTTGAATTTTTCATTGGAAGGTAAAGTAGCTCTGGTAACAGGTGCTTCTTACGGTATCGGTTTTGCCATCGCTTCAGCTTTTGCTGAACAAGGAGCAACCATCTGCTTCAACGACATCAACCAGGAGTTGGTTGACAAAGGTATGGCTGCATACGCTGAAAAGGGCATCAAGGCTCACGGCTTTGTATGCGACGTAACAGACGAGCCCGCCGTACAGGCCATGGTAGCTACTATCGCCAAAGAAATCGGTACTATCGACATTCTGGTGAACAACGCCGGTATCATCCGCCGCATCCCGATGCACGAAATGGAGGCTGCCGACTTCCGCAAAGTTATCGACATCGACCTGAACGCTCCGTTCATCGTATCTAAAGCCGTTCTGCCGGGCATGATGGCCAAAGGACACGGTAAGATTATCAACATCTGCTCTATGATGTCTGAGCTGGGCCGCGAAACAGTATCGGCTTATGCAGCAGCCAAGGGTGGTCTGAAGATGCTGACTCGCAACATCTGTTCTGAATATGGTGAATACAACATCCAGTGCAACGGCATTGGCCCGGGCTACATCGCCACTCCTCAGACAGCTCCTCTGCGCGAAAGACAACCGGACGGCAGCCGTCATCCGTTCGACTCATTCATCTGCGCCAAGACTCCGGCCGGCCGCTGGCTCGACCCGCAGGAACTCACCGGTCCCGCAGTGTTCCTGGCTTCTGAAGCATCCAATGCTGTCAACGGCCACATCCTCTATGTAGACGGCGGTATCCTGGCTTACATTGGCAAGCAGCCTAAATAAATAAGGTACAGGCAGAAGGGCATTGCGCTGGCAGTGCCCACACACCACACATACACGCGTGGCAGAAACGGGTAATTGCGAGGAAGAACCTGCGTTCTTCTCCAGTTATCCGTTTCCCTTTTCCGCCCGTTGCAGGCAAGCCTGCCTGCACAGCTCCGAATCACCGGCAGCCGGTGTGTGTAGCCTTCCACTATCATTCATATATTCATAAGAACCCAACATGAGAAAGATTCTATTTCTGTGCATCGCGGCCCTGTGCTGTGTTGCCTGCAACCAACCCAAAAGCATCACCGTGACCGTATCCAACCCCTCGGACATGGAGCGCACCAACGAAATGGCCGAAGTCAGCATGGCCGAAGTCAGCGGACGCCTGCAACTAGCCGACACGGCTCAGGTAGTAGTCCTCGATGAGAACGGCCAACAGGTGCCCTACCAGATTACCTACGACGAGAAGCTCATCTTCCCCGTATCGGCCAAGGCCGGCGCCACCGCCACCTACACCATACAGCCGGGCAACCCGCTGCCGGTAGAGGCTGTGGCCTGCGGACGCCAGTACCCCGAACGTCTGGACGACATGGCCTGGGAAAACGACCTCACCGCCTATCGCGCCTACGGACCTGCCTTGCAACAACGGGGCGAACGCGGATTCGGCTACGACCTCTTCACCAAGTACAACACCACCGAACCCGTGCTGGAAGACATGTATGCCAAGGAGCTGAACCCCGACTCGTGGAAACAGGTGAACGAACTGAAGAAGACCGACCCCAAGGCCGCCGAGGAACTGAAGCGAAGCTTCACCTACCACGTTGACCACGGCTTCGGCATGGACTGCTATGCCGTAGGCCCCACGCTGGGTGCCGGAGTGGCCGCACTGATGGATGCCGACACGCTGATTTACCCCTGGTGCTACCGCGACTACGAGATACTGGACAACGGCCCGCTGCGCTTCAGCGTGAAGCTGACCTTCAATCCCATCACCGTAAAGGGCGACAGCAACGTAGTGGAGACCCGCCTCATCAGCCTCGACGCCGGCTCACAGCTGAACAAGACCATCGTGAGCTACGAGGGATTGCAGGAAACCATGCCCATAGCTGCCGGCATCGTGCTGCATGAACCCGACGGCCAGGTAACAGCCGACGCCAAGCAGGGCTACATCAGCTACGTCGACCCCACCACAGGTCCCGACAACGGAAAGATATTCCTGGGCATAACCCTGCCGGCCGGCATGACCGACGCCAAGACGGTCCTCTTCTCTGAAAAGGAAAAGAAGCAGCGCAACAATGCCGACGGACACGTCCTGGCACTGAGCCAGTACGAACCGGGCAGCGAATTCACCTACTACTGGGGATTTGCCTGGAGCAAGGCCGCCATCAAGACGCCCGAAGCCTGGAACCAATACATGGCCGACTTCGTGAAGAAGCTGCAAAACCCGCTGCAAATCAGCATGGAATAAAGCAGGCGACCGGCCCGCTGTGCCGACGAAAGGAAGACATGCAGGGGCCGACTCTACATGCCAGAACAACCACATCATGCCATTCTGAACAGAGCGAAGAATCCCGGAGACACCTACTCCACACGCCGGTTCTTCCCTCCGTTTGGAATGGCATTTTGTTTTAACTCAAGGGAAAATCAGCTCCCGCCACAACCATCCATTTACCGGACTGCAACTTCTGTCTCCAGGTTGCAGATGTCTATCTTCAGGCTGAAGATAGACATCTTTAAGCTGAAGACATGTATCTTTAGCCTGAAGATAGAGCAAGCAGCCGCCTTCGCAAACTTTTCCGGCCCGCATTTACCACTTTTCCGGCCATGTTTTCCAACTTTTTCTCCTTATCCGAACAGCTTCATTACAGAGACTTATCATCGATTCGACGGTCTATCACCAATTATCCGTCCAATGGTCTGCGCTCACAACCAACTTTCACATCTATCCGGTTAAACCGAACGGTTGCAGTTACTCACAATCCGTTGGCAATGTATCGCCCTTTTTATATCTTTGCCTGCCTGAACGACCGATAATCTGTTTTAATTATGATAAAGACAAGCCCCACTTACATCGATGGAGACGGCCTGACATGCCGGAAATACTTCAGTCATGCCTTCATGAACAGACGGTTTCTGTACACTTCCGTGTGGAACTGGTGGAAACAGACCACGCTGTACAGCTGCCTGCCCTTGTCTGTTGCCAGCCTCCTGATATTCGCGGCCATTCTCTATCAGGAACTCGGCACGGGCGAAGAAACGGACTGGGGGCTGGTGGTCTCGGTCAGCCTGCTGCCGTTTCTCTTCTTCATGCCACTCATCTGGGCGGGCACCTATTACTATTCCTTCATTGCGGCACGCCGGCTAACCCGGAAACTTCAGGCATTCATCTCGCGCCATATCCCGGATGCAACCTGCATCACCCGACTTAGCCCGACCAACTATACATTGCTGAGAAAAGGCATTGAATATGAGGTATGCTACACCCATGTTCCTGAAACGGACCAAAGCGGAAGAGTACGGCGCAACCACCCGTGTTTCCTCATAGCCCTGTACTATGCGCCACAGCCGGGAACGGAGTTGCTGTGGTTTGATGAAGACACGGAGATGCGCCCGTCGCTCATCGACAAATGGGCGGCCTACTGCGAAGGCAAAGATAGTGGCCGGAAGCTTGTGTTGGAAGATTATGCCCTGTTTGCCTTGTTTGAGAAAAAGGAGCTGTCTACTCCCGCCTGTGTTGTGAAGGCCATGGAGCAACTGGAATACCTCCTGAACAGATTCAGCTTCTTCCCCCTGTACCTGCACACGCCTTTGCAGGACAGAATCGGCAGCTGGCTAGGACGCATTGACAAGCCGGCGCCGGCTGACATCGTAGCACTGAACATCGGCATCTTTGAAACTGTCACGGGCTACGCCCTCTACCTGACAGGCGCCCGCCATTACGACGAGGCCGACGATGACTGGGCATGCACGGAAGACTTTGTGCCCGAACAGAAATACCTGGACCTCTCCACAGAGCGAAAGGACGAAAAAGACTGGCAGCAACTGAGGCAGGACGTCACGGAAGCCGTTTCCCGATATACAGCCCAACGGGCCGACGATGCTTCTTCGCTCTTCTACCACAAGATAGTGACCATAGGGTTTGACGACGGGGAACTGACTCGCATACGCTAAGCACAGGCACAGAACGTGCCATAAAAAAGGCTGCCCCGTCAGAGCAGCCTGAATTCGTAACCTTCTTCCAGCAGGAACTCGATGGCACGCGGCAGGGCATACTGCAGGTTGCCGTTGTTCCACGATTTCAGCGAGTCGTGGAAGGTGATGATGGAGCCGTTGCGGGCATACTTCATCACATTGGCCAGTACCTGCGGGCCACGCAGCTTTTTACTGTAGTCGCGGGTGACGAGGTCCCACATCACAATGGTGTAGTGACGCTTCAGCACCATATACTGCGCCCAGCCCATGTGTCCGTGGGGCGGACGGAACAGCGGGGGAATGAACTGGCGGGAGTTGCCCAGTCCGGCAGCCGTCTCTTCCATGATGCGCTGCGCCTCTTCCGTATTGTCCAGATAGCGCACCGAAGTAAAGTAACGCTTACTGAAGCCTCGTATGTGGTTAAAGGTATGATTTCCGATGCGGTGGCCACGTTCCACCACCATCTTGAACACGTCGGGATACTTGCGCACATTGTCGCCCACCAGAAAGAAAGTGGCCTTCACGCCATACTTGTCGAGCAGGTCGAGCACCCAGGGCGTCACTTCCGGTATAGGGCCGTCGTCGAAAGTCAGATAAACCGCCTTTTCGCTGGGATTCATGCGCCAGAGCGCGCCAGGATAGAGCTTGCGTACAAGCTCTGGAGGTTGTTCTATAAACACGTCGGTTAACGATTAGAATTAGTCAAAAAAACATTCGGTCAGCAGTCAAAACCAAGCATACAAACAGCGGCCGGCACCGGGAGAAAACGTCGGTTGCCGGCCGCTGTCATGCTTATGATTTTATTCTGCCTACATACAGATTGTAGAGTTCTTCCACTTTGGCGTCGTATGCTTCGGCCTGAGTAGACTTGTACTGCTTCATGATTTTCACCTCGCGGTCGAGCAGTGCCCAGTGATATTCAAACTCCTGAGCCGAAAGTATGAAGCGGTGTTCGTCCAGACTGAGATACCAGGTCATGTATTCCACCGACTTGTCGGCCAGTTCCTTCATCATCTGGTCGGCCTTAGCCATTTCGCCCAGCTGATAGTAGGCTTCTGCCATCTGCACGGCACCGTTCTGCCAGTCGTAGGGCACGTTGAAGGCCGGAATTACCTTCTCGGCATAGTCGAGCGCAGCCTTGGCCTTGTCCTTCTTGCCTTCCTTTATCAACTGTCCTACCAGCTGAGAGAAGATGCGGCGGTGCGAGTAGCACATGCGCATGGCGTTCTCGTCGATGTAGATGCCCGGCTTGTCAATGCCGCCGAACTTGAACTTGTTCATCAGGTTGTCATACATCTTTTCGCTGTCGATGGTGACTCCAGTCTGCTTGCTGTCGAACGGTGTGAAGCGGTAAGCCAGACCTTCCTGTATGAAGTGGTTCTCCATGCCCAGCTGTTCCTCGCGACCCACGCTGACTGCAATGTAGATGGGACGTTCCCAGTTGGCCTCGGCCAGCATCTCCAGCATCATCAGGTCTTTCTTGTAGAGGGCACGTTTGCCTTTCAGCGAAATGTGCATATAGTCGGGTATGCTGTCGCCCGGAATCATCATGCCACTGCGACGAACGGCTTCTTTGTCTACCTTGATGACGATGCTGTCGGTCGGAATCACCTTGAGTTCCTCATTCTCGCTGCGCACCCAGTGTTTCAGGATGTTCTTCAGTTCGTAGGGGTTCTCGCCGAATTCCTTCTGCACGTTGACCATGGCTTCCTTGTTTCCTGCCAATACCTGCTTCTCGGCCTCGGCATAGAGGGCGTCGATGCTCTTCTTGTATTCGGGACGTACAGGCACGTACTCGTTGGTTCCTTCCACATACTCCATGCGTTCCCAGGTAATGGGCAGCGACGGGCTGTCGTAGGCCGGACGCTTCATCTGGTCGATGTACCAGTCGGTCTGGAGGTAAGAGAGGTTGCAGGTACGCGTATCGGTGCGGAAACCTTCGGTCTCCTGGTTGTACCACAAGGGGAAGGTATCGTTATCGCCGTTGGTAAAGATGATGGGGGCACCGGCTTCCTGCAAGGACATCAGGTAGTTCTGTCCGAAGTCGCGGGCCACGTAGCGGTCGCTGCGGTCATGGTCGTCCCAGGTCTGGCTGGCCATCTGTATGGGCACCAGCAGGCAGACCAGCGAAACAACGACGGCACATACCAGCGACGGCTTCAGCTCGGGCGCATTGTCGGCGTCGGCTCCTTCTGCCAAGGCGGTTTCGTCCAGTGTTTCGGTCTTCTTACGGTTCAGCAGATGGTTCAGCAACTGTACCAGTCCGGCCACACCCATACCAATCCAGATGGCAAACGCATAGAACGAACCGGCGTATGCATAGTCGCGCTCGCGCGGCTGGCTCGGTGTCTGGTTCAGGTAGAGCACAATGGCGATACCTGTCATGAAGAACAAAAAGAATACCACCCAGAACTGCTGCACGCCCTTCTGTCCGCGGTAGGCCTGCCACAGCAGGCCGATGATGCCCAGCAGCAGCGGCAGTCCGTAGAACACGTTGCGTCCCTTGTTATCCTTCAGGTCCTTGGGCAACAGTGTCTGGTCGCCTATCAGCATATTGTCAATAAAGTCAAAGCCGGTAATCCAGTTGCCGTGCTCTATCTCGCCAAAGCCCTGGATGTCGTTCTGACGGCCCACGAAGTTCCACATGAAGTAGCGCCAGTACATCCAGTTGAGCTGGTAAGAGAAGAAGAACTTGATGTTCTCCCACTGCGTGGGCATCTTCACCATCACCATCTGACCACACTGGTCGTAGGGCACTTCATAACCCTGGATGTCCTGCCAGGCTTCGTATTGCTGCGCGTGCATGCTGCTGTACATGCGGGGGAACAGCATGTTCTGCGCGTATTCGTATTCAATCCGTCCGGGAACTTCAATGTAGCTGTCCTTCTCGTCGGGCGTAGCCTTTTCCTTGCGTATGAACTTGGTGCCGTTGTACGAGATGCGCGGTTCGCAATAGCCGTCCTTTACGTCGAGTGCCACCTTGGAACTATAGGCCGGACCGTAGAACAGCGGACGCGTGCCATACTGCTCGCGGCCCAAGTATTCGCCCAGCGTAAAGATGTCCTCGGGCGAGTTCTGGTCCATCGGTGTATTGGCCGTAGAACGGATGACTATAAGCGCGTAGGACGAGTAGCCGATGACGATGAGCATGGTGCAGAGCAGCGCCGTGTTCAGCGTACGGGCACTGACGCGTATGCTTTCCTTCAGCTTGTCCTGTGTCTTGGGGTTGAGATAGAGCCACAGCAGGGCAATGACTATCAGGCCGATGACCACCGACGTGCCTCCATGTCCGTAGAACGGAATGCCAAGCATGGCCACCGTGATGATGAACGACAGCGCCATGCGCAGGCGGCTCTTCTCCACGTAGCTCTCGTAAACGCCCCAAACCACGGCGGCAGCCAGCAGAATGACGTAGATTACCACACCCGTGTTGAACGGCATGCCCAGCGTGTTGACAAACAGCAGCTCGAACCAGCCACCCACCTTCACAATGCCCGGCACGATGCCATAGAGCACCACAGCCACCAGCACCATGGAGCCAAGAAGCGCCAGCAGCGAGCCCTTGGCGTTGGCATGGGGCACCTTCTTATAGTAATATACCAGTACGATGGCCGGCAAGCAGAGCAGGTTGAGCAGGTGCACACCGATACTCAGACCCGTCAGGTAGGCTATCAGCACCAGCCAGCGGTCAGAGTGAGGCTGGTCGGCCACGTCTTCCCACTTCAGGATGAGCCAGAAAACCACCGCCGTAAACAGTGACGAAAAGGCATAAACCTCGCCCTCGACAGCCGAGAACCAGAAGGTGTCGCTGAACGTATAGGCCAGCGCGCCCACCAGACCGCTGCCCATGATGAGCGCCGTCTGTCCGGCCGTGATGTGCTCTTCGTCCTTCACCACCAGCTTGCGCACCAGGTGCGTGATGCTCCAGAACAGGAACAGGATGCACGCGCCACTCATCAGCGCACTCATGTAGTTCACCATCTTGGCCACCTCGGAGGGGTCGGAGGCAAACTGCGAGAACAGGTTGGCTACCAGCATGAAGAAAGGCGCGCCGGGCGGGTGGCCTACTTCCAGCTTATAGCCGGTGGTGATAAACTCGGGGCAGTCCCAGAAGCTTGCGGTAGGCTCGATGGTCAGACAGTAGACCGTCGCCGCAATGAGGAAAGTTATCCACCCCACGAGGTTGTTTACGAATTTGTACTGTTTCATTCGAATGAAAATCTGTTATAATTTAATTTACGATATCGGAACAATATGGCCGCAAAGATAATGAATTCGGTGCTAAATGAATGTAAGCAAGGGCATTTATTAGGATTGGTTAAAAGTTTTTCAGCCCCACACCGCCGGCAAGACCCGCCCCGCATCCTGCCAGGCGCAGGTTTTTCAAAGTCCCCGCAACCCACTTCCTGCGGCTTGTGAAGGGGGTCAGACTTCGCAAATGATAGTAGTTAACTCCCCGGTTGATAGCAGTGGACTGCTATCGTGTCAGGAGTTAACTGCTATCACGGCGCCTTCAGAAGGCCATCTGGAAGGGGGTAAAGGCCACAGACTGGGAATTGCGGAGCACAAACAAGGCATACGAAAGCAAATGGCCACGGATGCTTATCTGTTGCGATAAACTCCGTGGCCATCAGTAATAGTTTTTGTAGTGCCGGTTGTAACCGGTCTTTACAGCAAGCCCTTATTCTTCGGTCAAATCAAGGTCGGTGCCCGGGGTGAATTTCACCACTTTCTTGGCCGGGATGTGAATGGGTTGCTTGGTAGAAGGATTGATGCCGGTGCGCGCAGCCCTTGCATGAACGGTGAAGGTGCCGAAGCCAACCAGTGTCACCTTCTCACCGTCTTTCAGCGCTTTGGTTACGGATGCGATAAATGCGTTCAGCGCTTTGGCGGCGCCGGCCTTGCTCATGCCTGCTTCGGCAGACATGGCGTTGATTAAATCTGATTTATTCATAACAGAAGAGATTTATGGATTACACTAAGGTTATTTCCTCGTAAGGAAGTTGTCACAAAAATAGAGTAATAAATCTGAAAACCAAATAAAAGGAGCAATAATTTGTATGAAAAAATAGAAAAAAAGCGTGAATAGGCGCTGATTTTCTTCTGAAAACAGATTTTATTCGTACTTTTGCGGCATATTGAACGAAAAAATGCTTTATGAACTCAATACCTGTAATCACCAAAAACCTGCTTATTATTAATGTGCTGATGTTTCTGGGCACGCTGGTGGCCAGGACCTATGGCATTGACCTGGCCGATTACCTGGGACTGCACTTCTTCATGAGCGACCGCTTCAACGCCGCGCAGCTCATCACCTACATGTTCATGCACGGGGGCTTTACGCACGTGTTCTTCAACATGTTTGCCGTGTGGATGTTCGGCCGCATACTGGAGCAGGTGTGGGGACCGAAACGCTTTCTGTTCTACTACCTGCTGTGTGGCATCGGTGCCGGACTGATACAGGAGGGAGTGACGGCGGTGCGCTACTTCACCATGGAGTCGGGAATGAGCCCTGAGGCTGTGAGCGCAGTGCTGTCGGAGGGAGCCAAGGCGCTGAGTTCGGGCATGAACTTCGTAGACCCGGGCATGGCCGAGCTGAACATCGTGCTCAACTCGTCTACCGTAGGTGCTTCGGGTGCCGTCTATGCCATCCTGCTGGGCTTCGGCATGCTGTTCCCCAACGAACGCATGTTCATATTCCCGCTGCCCATGCCCATCAAGGCCAAATATTTCGTCATGGGCTACGCGCTTATTGAGCTTTACTCGGGCCTGGCCAACAATCCGACCGACAACGTGGCCCACTTTGCCCACCTGGGAGGCATGATATTCGGTTTCATTTTAATAATGTATTGGAGAAGAAAAGGAAGAAGAGGCAATGGCTACTATTATAACTGACCTGAAGGAGAAATTCAGGAGAGGTGACGTATCGATAAAACTGATATTCATCAACGTGGCGGTGTTTGTGGTCGTGGCGTTGGTACAGATTTCTTTGCTGTTGTTCAACCGCTACGTAGGCGACATTTTCAACTGGCTGGAGCTGCCGGCCTCGTTCTCGCGCCTGGCCATACAACCGTGGTCGCTGCTTACCTATATGTTCATGCACGCAGGGTTCATCCACTTGCTGTTCAACATGCTGTGGCTCTACTGGTTTGGCCAGCTATTCCTGCGCTTCTTCAGCGTCCGCCACTTGCTGGGTCTCTACCTGCTGGGCGGCATCTGCGGAGGTCTGCTCTACATGGTGGCCTACAACGTATTCCCCTATTTTGAATATATGGTGGAAGGTTCCTTCCTATTGGGAGCCTCGGCTTCGGTGCTGGCCATTGTGGCGGCCACTGCCTTCCGCCAACCCGACTATCCGGTTATGCTGATGCTGTTTGGCACCGTCAGACTGAAGTACCTGGCACTGATTGTGATTGGGTGCGACCTGCTGTTCATCACTTCGTCCAATGCCGGCGGACACATTGCCCACCTGGGAGGCGCGCTGGCCGGACTGGCCTGGGCGGCTGCCCTGAGCAAGGGACACGACCTGACGAAGTGGATAAACCTGGTGATTGACGGCGTGGCTTCACTGTTCCGTCCGCGCAAGCGCAAACCCAAGATGAAGATACACTACGGCGCCAACCGACAAGCCGACTACGACTACAACGCACGCCGCAAGGCACAGTCCGACGAAATAGACCGCATTCTGGACAAGCTGAAGAAGTCGGGCTACGAAAGCCTGACGGCCGACGAAAAGAAAAGCCTGTTCGATGCCAGCAAACGTTAGCCTATGCCCATACGTGTGAAACATTTCGGATACTTGATCCTGCTGCTGTTGCTGGGGGTCAACCTGCTGATTACAGGGCTGCTGGTGTTTTCGGCCTACAGTCCCTACGTGCAGCCGGTGGAGCATCCGGTGCGCTCATGCTTCGGGCTGGCATTTCCCATCTTTCTGATACTGAACGGCCTGTTCCTACTCTTCTGGCTCATCATCAGGCAATACAAGGCTGCCCTGCTGCCCGTGCTGGGCTTCGTCGTGTGCTACGGCCCACTGCTCACCTACATGCCCATCAACCGGCATACATCCAACGTGCCCGAAAAGAGCATCAAGCTGCTGTCCTACAACATTATGGGCTTTAACAACGACGTCAAGACCGAGGAAGGTAACCCCATTCTGAACTACCTGAAAAATAGCGGAGCCGACATCCTCTGCCTGCAGGAATATCGCACGCTGACTTCCTCCAAGAAGCTGACGCAGAAAGACGTCGACCAGGCTCTGAAGGACTATCCCTACCACAACATCCAGCTGGCAGGCGAGGCAAAAGGCAATCTCAACCAGCTGGCCTGCTATTCCAAATACCCCATCCTGTCGGCCCGGCGGGTGGACTATGACAGCCAGTCCAATGGCTCGGTAGCCTACGAACTGCTGGTAGAGGGCGACACGCTGCTGCTCATCAACAACCACCTGGAATCCAACAAACTGACCAAGGCCGACAAGGACGTCTATACCGACATGCTGGAGTCGCCCGAAAAGGGAAAGGTGAAGAGTGGCCTGCGACTGCTGGTAGGCAAGCTGGCCGAAGCATCGGCCCTGCGCGCACCACAAGCCGACAGCGTAGCTTGCTTAGTGAAACGTTCGCGCCACAAGGACGTAGTGGTATGTGGCGACTTCAACGACTCGCCCCTGTCCTATGCTCATCATGCCGTTGCCCGTCACCTCGACGACGCCTTCCGCCAGTCGGGCTGCGGATTCGGCATCTCCTACAACCAGAACCGCTTCTACTTTCGCATCGACCATATCTTTGTCAGCAAGAACCTGAAAACCTACAACTGCACGGTAGACCGCTCCATCAAGGACTCCGACCACTACCCGGTGTGGTGCTACATAGGAAGGAGAGCTGACTAGGAAAGATAGAAGTTGACGAGAGACAAAGGAACAAGAGATACTAACCATTAATCATTGACCATTAACCATTAAATAGAATACTAACCGTTAACCACTAATAGATTATGTTTAAAAGAAGTCTTATCGTTTTAGCAGCAAGTTGTATGATGTACTCATGTGCTACGCAGACGGAAAGTAATCCGTTCTTTTCTGAGTTTCAGACGCCCGACGGCGTTCCACCTTTCGACCAGATAAAGCTGGAACACTACGAACCCGCCTTCCGCAAAGGCATGGAAGAGCAGAACAAGCTCATACAGGCCATTGTCGACAGCAAGGAAGAACCTAACTTCGAGAACGTCATCGTAGCGTTCGACAACAGTTCGCCCATACTGGACCGCGTGGGTGGCGTATTTTACAACCTGACCGAGGCCGAAACCACCGACGAGCTGACAGCCCTGTCCATGAAGCTGGCTCCCGTATTGTCTGAACACGGCGACAACATTTCGCTCAACCACGACCTGTTCCTGAAGATAAAGGCCGTCTACGACAAGAAAGACGCCCTGGGACTCAACACCGAACAGAACCGCTTGCTGGAGAAGATTTACAAAGACTTCGTACGCTCGGGAGCCAACCTGCCCGCCGACAAGCAGGCACGCCTGCGCGACATCAACAAGCAACTGTCTACGCTGGGCATCACCTTCAGCAACAACATACTGAACGAGAACAACGAATTCAAACTCTTTGTCGACAAGAAGGAAGACCTGGCCGGACTGCCCGACTGGTTCTGCCAAAGCGCCGCCCAGGAAGCCAAGGCTGCCGGACAGGAAGGCAAATGGCTCTTCACGCTGCACAATGCCAGCCGCCTGCCGTTCCTGCAATATGCCGACAACCGCGAACTGCGCGAAAAGATGTATAAAGCCTACATCAACCGCGGCAACAACAACGACAAGAACGACAACAAGCAAATCATCAAGGACATCCTGACCCTGCGTTTGGAAAAGGCGAAACTGCTGGGCTATGACTGCTACTCGGCTTTCGTACTCGACAATACCATGGCCAAGACACCGCAGACGGTGATGGACTTCCTGGGCAACCTGTGGCAATATGCTCTGCCCAAGGCCAAGGCCGAAGCTGCCGAACTGCAGAAGCTGATGGACAAGGAAGGCAAGGGACAGAAACTGGAGGCCTGGGACTGGTGGTACTACACCGAGAAACTGCGCAAGGAAAAGTATAACCTGGAAGAAGACGAAATAAAGCCCTACTTCAAGCTGGAGAACGTACGCGAGGGTGCCTTTGCCGTAGCCAACAAGCTCTATGGCATCACGCTCACCAAGAAAGAAGGCGTACCCGTCTACCATCCCGATGTAGAAGTGTTTGAGGTGAAAGATGCCGACGGCTCTCAGCTGGGTATCTTCTACGTAGACTACTTCCCACGTCCGGGCAAGAGCGGCGGAGCATGGATGAGCAACTACCGCGAGCAGCAGGGCGACATCCGTCCGCTGGTGTGCAACGTGGCCAGCTTCACCAAGCCCGTAGGCGACACGCCGTCGCTGCTGACACTGGACGAGGTAGAGACGCTCTTCCACGAGTTCGGCCACGGACTCCACGGCTTGCTGACCAAATGCCAATACAAGGGCACATCGGGCACCAACGTCGTACGCGACTTTGTGGAGCTTCCCTCACAAATCAACGAACACTGGGCTACTGAACCCGAAGTGCTGAAGATGTATGCCAAGCACTACCAGACAGGTGAAGTGATACCCGACGAGCTCATCGAAAAGATTCTGCGCCAGAAGACCTTTAACCAGGGCTTCATCACCACCGAACTGATGGCAGCTGCCATCCTCGACATGAACCTGCACAACCTGACCGACATGCAAGGCTTTGACGTAGAGAAGTTTGAGAAGGATGCCATGGATAGTCTGGGCTTGATTCCCGAAATAGCACCGCGCTACCGCACCACCTACTTCAACCACATCATCGGTGGCTATGCAGCAGGCTACTACAGCTACCTCTGGGCCAATGTGCTGGACAACGACGCCTTCGAAGCTTTCAAGGAACACGGCATTTTTGACAAACAGACTGCCGACGCCTTCCGCCACAATGTGTTGGAAAAAGGTGACAGCGATGACCCGATGACACTTTATAAGAATTTCAGAGGCGCAGAGCCACAGCTCGATCCGATGTTAAAAAACAGAGGCATGAAGTAAGAATTATGAAAAAAAAGGCTATATTTGCAGCCTTATGTAGTGGAAATCAATTAAAAAAAGTAATTATAATAAACTAAAAGTAACATGCAAAACAAAGGATTTGTAAAGGTTTTCGCACTATTGCTTACCTTGGTATGCTTGTTCTACTTGTCTTTCTCTTTTGTAACCCGCCACTATACAAATAAAGCACGGGAGATAGCAAAGGGAGATCCACTTGCAGAGCAAAACTACTTGGATTCGTTGGCAAACGAAAAGGTATGGCTTTGGAACTGGAGCCTGAAAGATTGTAGAGAGATGGAAATCAGTTTAGGTCTGGACTTGAAGGGCGGTATGAACGTCATTCTTGAAGTTTCAGTACCCGACGTTATCAAGGTTTTGGCCGACAACAAACCCGACGAAGCCTTCAACCAGGCACTGGCTACAGCTGCCAAGCAGGCAACTACCAGCCAGGACGACGTCATCACGCTTTTCATCAGAGAGTACAAAAGAGTGGCTCCGCAAAGCTCACTGGCCGAGCTCTTCGCCACACAACAACTTAAAGACAGAGTAAACCAGAAGTCTACGGATGCCGAAGTGGAGAAAGTGCTCCGCGAAGAAGTAAAGGCAGCCATCGACAATTCATATAACGTACTCCGTACACGTATCGACCGCTTCGGTGTGGTTCAGCCCAACATCCAGAGTCTGGAGGACAAAATGGGCCGCATCATGGTGGAACTGCCGGGTATCAAAGAGCCTGAACGTGTAAGAAAGTTACTGCAAGGTTCTGCTAATCTGGAATTCTGGGAAACTTACGACGCTAAGGACGTGGTTCCTTTCTTCGATGCTGTCAATTCCAAGCTGCGTACCCTGCTTGCTGACAACAGCGAGGCCAAAGAAGACAGCGTTCCCGCTGCCGAGCAGGCACAGGCTGCTGCCGTAAGCGCTACCGACAGCATTGCCGCTGCCCTGAAAGGTGAAAGCCAGCAGCAGACACAGAACCTGGAGGAGATGAAGAAAGCCAACCCGCTGCTCGCCATCCTGGCTCCCAACACTAGCGGACAAGGTCCTGTAGTAGGTTATGCCAACTATAAGGATACGGCTGACATCAACCGCTACCTGTCAATGCCCGAAATCAAATCTATCCTGCCTAAAGACCTCCGTTTGAAGTGGGGTGTTTCGGCTTATGAATACGACCCCAAGGCACAGACTTTCGAACTCTATGCCATCAAGTCTACTCAACGCGACGGCCGCGCTCCGCTGGAAGGCGACGTAGTGGTTGACGCACGCGACGAATACGACCAGCGCAACATGCCGGCAGTCAGCATGTCGATGAATACCGACGGCGCACGCCGCTGGGCACAGCTCACCAAGCAGAACATCGGCAAGAGCATCGCCATCGTACTGGACGGCTATGTATACTCAGCTCCTAACGTAAATCAGGAAATCACCGGCGGTAACTCACAAATCACCGGACACTTCACTCCCGAGCAAGCCAAAGACTTGGCCAACGTGCTGAAGTCTGGTAAGATGCCCGCTCCTGCTCACATCGTTCAGGAAGACATCGTAGGTCCGTCGCTGGGACAAGCATCCATCAACGCCGGTATCATTTCGTTCATCGTTGCCCTCGTGCTGCTGATGATTTACATGTGCTCTATGTACGGATTCATCCCGGGCATGGTAGCCAACGGTGCTTTGATTCTGAACCTCTTCTTCACACTGGGTATCCTTACCTCGTTCCAAGCCGCACTGACCATGTCTGGTATCGCCGGTATGGTGCTCTCACTCGGTATGGCAGTGGATGCCAACGTGCTTATCTACGAGCGCACCAAGGAAGAGCTGCGCGCCGGCAAGGGAGTGAAGAAAGCCTTGGCTGACGGTTATTCTAACGCTTTCTCGGCCATCTTCGACTCTAACTTGACATCTATCATCACCGCTATCATCCTGTTCAACTTCGGTACAGGTCCTATCCGTGGTTTCGCCACTACCCTGATTATCGGTATCCTCATTTCGTTCTTCACCGCCGTATTCATGACACGTCTGTTCTACGAATACTTCATGGGTAAGGACAAGCTGTTGAACCTGACCTTCTCATCAAAGGTTTCCAAAAACCTGATGCAGAACGTACACTTCAACTTCATGGGACGCAACAAGGTATGGTTCACTACCACCATCATTGTAGTTGTCGTTTGCCTCGGCTTCCTCTTCACACGCGGACTGAGCCAGAGCATCGACTTCACCGGTGGCCGCAACTTCAAGGTACAGTTTGAGAAGCCCGTTGAACCCGAACAAGTACGCAAGCTCATCTCTGACAAGTTCGGTGACTCTAACGTCAGCGTCATCGCCATCGGTACCGACGGCAAGACCGTACGTATCAGCACCAACTACCGCATTGAAGAAGAAGGTAGCAACGTAGACTCGGAAATCGAAGCTTACCTGTATGAGACGCTGAAACCGCTGCTCACTCAGAACATTGACCTGGCTACCTTCATCGACCGCGAGAACCACACCGGCGGCAGTATCATCAGCTCGCAGAAAGTAGGTCCGAGCATCGCCGACGATATCAAGGTATCAGCCATCTGGTCTGTTATCCTGGCCCTCATCGCCATCGGTCTCTACATTCTGCTCCGCTTCCGCAACATTGCCTACAGTATCGGTTCTGTAGCCGCCCTGGCCTGCGATACCATCGTCATCCTCGGTGCCTACTCTATCTTCTGGGGCATCCTGCCGTTCTCGCTCGAAATTGACCAGACCTTCATCGGTGCCATCCTGACCGCTATCGGTTACTCTATCAACGATAAGGTGGTTATCTTCGACCGCGTACGCGAGTTCTTCGGTCTCTATCCGAAGCGTGGCAAGCTGCAACTGTTCAATGACTCACTGAACACTACACTGGCCCGTACCATCAACACCTCTGTCAGCACCTTGATTGTATTGCTGTGTATCTTCATCCTCGGTGGTGATTCTATCCGCAGCTTCGCATTCGCCATGATTCTGGGTGTTGTATTCGGTACCCTGTCTTCACTGTTCGTTGCATCACCGATTGCTTACACGCTCATCAAGAAGAACAACACTGAAGAGCCTGCTGCCGAAAGCAAATAAGCCAAGCACTGAACCGACGACAGCAAACCGCTGTCTGACGGAAACCAGCATAGAAACTCCGACATTCCACCCGGAATGCCGGAGTTTTTTTTATCCTCTTACTGCAAACATTCCCTATCATTCCCACAAACACCGCACCAACCATTTCCGCTGCCTGCTCCTGCGACACTCCGACCCGAGACAACATTCCCCAACAGCACACCCGGCTAAAACAGCAACAACTACCCGGCGAAGCAATGATGTAAGCGTTATATAAAAGCAGTAGACCCCATTATGATAGCAGTTAACTCCCCTCGCGATAGCAGTGTACTCCTCTCGTGATAGCAGTT
>OLNN01000338.1_pt1 | contig 51665 bp, 55 predicted proteins | sample 1672141 | NCBI WGS metagenome assembly OLNN01 (sample SAMEA3136652, study PRJEB25190) | human gut metagenome | biome: human gut; feature: human-associated habitat; material: faeces | place: Austria | collected 2013
TTCAAGACAGAAGATAAGTGTTTATTATACTCCTAAACATCCCAACAAATCGGTGTTCGTAAGTTTCTTTCATCTTCTGTCAACAAATACAAAAATTATCAACAAATCACAATTTTATCTTGGTGTTAATTCTACATACATATCTTTGTACTGTCTTGCACTTGTCTCCCATGATACATCTTTATTCATATCACGGATCACCATATCATCCCAGCTTGCTCTATTCTCAAAGTAGCATGTCTTTGCTCTATTGATCGTATCATACAGAAGTCCGCTTTCATATCGATCAAATGTAAAGCCGTTACCTGTATTATCAAACATGTTATATGGCCAAACAGTATCTCTAAGTCCTCCTGTCTCTCTGACAATTGGAATCGCACCATATCTCATAGCAATCAATTGTGTTAGTCCGCATGGCTCGAATCTTGATGGAACTAAAAGTGCATCACATCCAGAATAGATATTGTGGGCAACATTTTCATCGTAAGCAATATAGGCACAAAAACTTCCTTTATATTGATTCTCGTAAGAACGGAAAGCTTCTTCATACCAGGAATCACCTGTACCAAGAACAACTACCTGTGTATTTCCATCCATAACGCCTGGAATTACGTCATTGACCAGATCAAGTCCTTTTTGGTTCGTAAGACGAGAAATCAATCCGATCACCATCTTGTGTTCGTCGACCTCTAATCCTAAAGATTCCTGTAGTGCTTTCTTATTCTTCTTTTTATTTTCGATTGCTGTCTTTGCATCATAATTTGCTTTTAACAACTTGTCTGTAGATGGATTCCAGATGTTGATATCAATACCATTTACAATTCCTCTGATCTTATTCTGGTGATATCTTAAGTGCTCTGCAAGTCCTTCTCCATATTCTTCTGTCTGAATCTCTCCAGCGTATGTGTTACTTACCGTTGTAAGTCTATTGCAATAAGTGATTCCACCTTTTAACATATTCGCATCCAACCAGTTCTGAGTCAGGCAGTCTTTGTTGAATACATAATCCGGAAGTCCTGACCAGTATTGGATCATTTTTCTGTCGTAGATACCTTGGAATTTTAGGTTATGTATCGTAAGTACTGCACTTGCACGTCCTACATTTGTATCTGCAAAACATGTTCTTAGATAAAGTGGTACCAACGCTGCCTGCCAGTCGTGGCAGTGTACTACATCAGGAACCCAGTCCAGATAATTCAGTGCCGCCAATGCTGCCTTGGAAAAATAACAGAACTTTGGAATATCATCAATCAGATTTGTATACGGATTACCCCAAGAGAAAAATTCCTCATTGTCGATAAAATCATAAACTACACCGTCTTCCTGATACTCCATAATACCTACATAATATTGTCTTCCATCAGAACAAAGATCCATATAGAAAGAGCCTTTGTATTCCATCTTTTCTTGATATTCCCACGGAATGCACTTGTATCTTGGAAGGATCACTTTCACATCAACATTTAATTTTGCAAGGCTCTTTGGAAGTGCAGACATAACATCTCCAAGCCCTCCTGTTTTCACAAATGGATAGCATTCTGAGCCAATAAAAACGACACTTCTTCTTGGTCCAAGATCATGCTGTTCAATAACCTGATTTTCTTCTACTGGCGTTTCTATTTTGATTTCTTCTTTTGGTTCTGGTTGTGCAACTTCCTCTTTTATTATTGCAGGTTCTGCTGTTGGAATAACAGTCTCTTCTGTATCTGTACTTTTCACTGTTGAAACAGTTGCTTTTTTTGCCCTGCTTTTTGCATTATTTCTTGTCTTACTTTTTGTTCTTGTTTTTCTGCTCATATTTGCCTCCAATCTGCAACATACATCATGCGATCTGCAATGAATTTTTATGATATTCTTATTATACCATAAATATTTTCAAATAACAAATGCCCAAAACATCGTATTTAAGCCATTTGTTGAATGTTTTAATACTTCTAAACTGCCTCTAAAATGCTATATTTAGTAACAAATTAGTAACATAGAAATATTATTTTTCTTTACCCTGTGATACCATCAGCAATCGCTTTTGCGATCTTTTTATAACCAACCTTCTTGTAAAGATTATAATCATCTTCATCATCAACGAAACACACCTCAATAAGGATTGCTTTATTGATTGTATGATTAAGATAATATAAACCGCCCGTTGTTTTGATTCCACGGTTTGTAAATCCAAGTTTTTTCATGTTTGCAAGGATTCTGTTACCTGCAGCCTTTTTAATACCTTCTTCCTTTGTGCACCAGATTTCTGTTCCTGCTATCTTTTTATCTCCTTTTCGGTCGTTTCTGCCACTGTTCAAATGGATTGATACATCGAGTGCTGCTTTTCTTTTGTTACATTTTGCACAGATCTTTTTCAGAACATCGTTTTGACTAGTTCCGTTGCTGACCGTGCAGTTATATGCTTTGTGCCCTTTTTTCTTTAATAACCTTACAACCTCTTTGCAGATTTTTCTATCTTCTCTGCTTTCGTCCAATAAGTCACTTGCTCCACACGCGATCTTGCCACTTGGATTATGCCCGCCATGAATATTGTATATTGCCATGTTAGTTACCTCCTATTTTCTTCTATAATATTTGTTATATCTGTTTCGTGTTCTGGTAGTTCTTCTGTCATGTCTTCTAAAAACTTCTGGATAAAATTCTTTATTCTTGTTGGTACTGGTAATCCGCATAGAGTCATGTTCTTTAAGATGCTGACTGCTTCATATAAAATAAATAACAGGCAGAAAAATTCACAGATTCCTAACTTTTCGATTCCCAGCAACTGTATATATTTTTCAGGAACGAAACTTAACATGTTAATATGCATGATCACATCAATTGACATCAGTAAGCACACAGAGAACAACATTGCTGCTTTTCTGATTGCCCCATCAATTCCTACACATGAATTAAACTTATGCTCTTTGATTGCTCGCAGTGCTCCAAGGATGGAATCTAAAGATACACAGATCAGGAGTGCTCGAAAGAGCATGTTGCTACCTAGTAATAATATAATTTCTTTCATCATTTTGTTTTTCCTTTCTTATCTGGTTTGTTGCATAAAAATAAGACCTATTAGGTCTTGCTCTGATTCTCATATTTGCTTGTCTCCTTTCTCTTGACATTGTTGTAAAAAATTGTTGTAATTTTAAAGAAGTTTTTTCATACTCGATGTATAAAACCCCTATACATCGCAAAAGGACGTTCAAAAAACGTCCTTTTTTATTGCGTAAAATTATTAGTTACCCATAGGTATTTTTAGATATTAAAAAAGACGTTCTCTCGAACGCCTTTAAATTTAGATTCTATCTAAATGAAATACTTGACTTATTCACTTCTACACTATCTAAACCATATTCAGGATTATTTACTATATCTCTAATTAATTCTTCAAACCACACTTGTGCATAAGGACTAATATATATTTCATCTATTAATGTATCCACTGAAATGTTAATATTTTTTCCTACCTTACCATCATTTTCGTCATAACATAGTGCTCTGATCTCATTTTCATATTTGTATGCACGATATTTACATGCTTCTTTAACATGTTCCCAGACAAAATCTTCAGGATGATCATAAAAAGGAAGTTCTAAAGTTTTATTTCCGTCAACAAACGAATCCAAATATTTCACTTTATATATCTCAACTCTCGAATCATTAAGTGCTTTTCTCAAATGTCCAACTGTTGTTTTAATTGCTACACCTGTATCCGGATGAGTATATAATTTCCACATTGCATAATTTTCCCCACATTCAAAATTATTCCAGCAATTAATGTAAGCTACTCTATTTAATATCTCATCTCTTTCTTTATAAAATTGCTTCTTTTTATCACTCCATAAATTATAAAATCCGTTTGGAACTTCACCCTCATATTTATCTTCAAATTTCTCAGCATTACAGAAAAACAATTCCTTTTTAATTAATATATTCATAAACTTACTGAAATCCATATATCTTATAATTTCAGCCTCATCATCAATACGATATTCTTTTTCTATATTTTCCATTATCTCTTCAGTGTATACATTTCTTGACATATAATTTTCTCCTAAACAATTATTTCTATTTACCATCATCTATATATTTCTTATCTTCAATAAGCATTCATATAATTGCACACCACCCCTTTCATCATTCTTAATTATAAAATCATCAATATTAATGCTGTTAACTATTGTAATCAGTAATCTCCTCTATATAAGTATCATACCCTACATGTGCGGCATATTCTATTTTTTTCTTATTTTTTATAATTTTTCATGATTCTCTTTTATATTATTTAGAACTATTTCCATTGCTCTTGTATAATTTACATTTTTTTCTATTGATATCTTTTCTGCAGCAATCTTGCATATTGCAATTGCAAAGAGCGACATATCCAAACTGTCACCTCCGCCTATCACTCTTACTTTTTCTTTTGTTTCAAAACATATTACAGATTTCAACATATTCTTCTCCTTTTTCTTGAAATTCTTTTATTTTTGCGTATAATATAATCAAAAAAACAAAAAGGATGTGATTAAAATGAACAACGCACTCGATGATCTTTCCAAAGGTGTCGCAAAAGCTCTTGATACTGTTCCCGAGTTATATCACGATACTCTTCAACCAGCAGCACAAGAAACTGGCAAAGTTATTGCCCGAATACCTCGTGCTATTAACGCAGCATTCTCTGGGCTTGATAGATGGATTTTAAATAAAGAGTATAGCATCGAAGAAACTAAGAAACTTCTTGCTCAAAAACTTGATAATGTCGATCCCGAAAAAATTGTTGAACCAGAACCATATGTTGCTGTTCCTGCAATTCAAGCAATTTCCTATGCAATGAATAGTGATGAATTGCGTAATCTATATGCCAATCTTCTTGCCAAATCTATGATTAAAGATACAAAAGATACTGTTCATCCCTCTTTTGTTGAAATAATCAAGCAGATGTCTCCTATAGATGCACGTATATTTCAATTAATAATGAATGCTGGGTCTCGACCTCTTATTAATCTAAGAGTAAAAAGGGAACATGGTGGTTCATATCCAATTCAATATCACTGCTCATGGATACAAGATTTTTCAATTAAACAATGTGCAACATCGCTTGATAGTTTATTGCGCTTAGGTTTAATTGAAATCCCATTCGACGGATATTACACCGACGAAAAAATATATAATCATGTAAAACAAAATCCTCTATTTAAAAAATTAGAACAATCCCATAAAAATTCTCTACCACCTGGAGAAACACTGGATTATGAAAAGTCTTACATAAAACTTCCTGATCTTTCTTTATTATTCTATGAAGTATGTGTCCTTAATCCTTAATAACTGCAAATCATTTAATTTGGTGCATGATATCATGCACCTTTTTCTGCTATTTTGAAATTATGCTGCTTAACTATATACTGCTTTAGTTGGCCAATATCAATTATCTAATAATTTATTATTATATTTCATCAGTGTTCCACCTTGAGGTGTCCCGAATTTAGGTTCTTGTGTATATGTATTTCCAATAAATACGCAATCTGCTTTATTGTTATAGTTAATACCGCATTTTTTAAAGACATTTCTAAACGTCCTTGTATTTTGTGCCTCAGCTCCAATTCCATATGGACATCTTTCTACATAGTTGTCATGAAATGTAATATCTCGACTTGCTGTAGAAACAATTTGGCATGTATAGGAAGTATCATTAATAAACCTATTTCGCCTAATGATGTGACCTTGCATGTGCACTCTCCCATCTTCCCAGTCAATTTGAGATGCCGGATCAATGTGTCCATTATTGATGAAATCACAATCTGAAACAACTAAATGTTTTCCACCTTGTGGGGACAATCCACAAGAAACATTTTCTTTCATGGTGCATCTTCTGATGTGGATATTCTCCGGATTCTTCGGAGAATATAAGTGTGCGATGGAAAAATAATCGGGATCAGCTTTCGTCGGTGCTGATTCTTGGAAGAACATAATCTTACAGTATTTTGCATTTGATGGTTTCACATATGATTGATACTGGACACACCATTTTAAAACTGAAATAAATGTTTTGTTTTCGTCATAGAAGTAAATGTTATATAAACGGGAAGTCATGTAAACATATCCTTGATACCCCTGCATATTACCTAATCCGAATACATCTGCTGATAATTTAGAAATGTCTATATAATCTGCACTTCTGAAATGACTTGTCGTATTAACATCGTTTGTAGTTCCATCATCTGAGATATTTCCAGCTTCTACATTACTTAATGTAAATCCAACTATTGGGTAATTAACTCCATAGTCTAAATTGAAATTAAATCCCGGACAGTGTGTGAATGAACTGTCTTCGACAAAAATATTCTTGCAACCATGTCTAATATTAAATAAAATATTACCCTCTGAATGGTAATGATTTCCGTAGTAGTTCTCACCATGTACATGGGCATTTCTAAATTTAACATCTTCAACATCTTGACACATGAATACAGTATATGTTTTCGCCGGTTTTTGATTAGGTGAACATATATCAGAATCACTGAAATCAACCTCTAAATTAGATGGTATGTTGATTGGACAACTATTTGGATCAATAAGATAATCACCTTTATTAAATTTGATTCCTTTATATCCTTGCTCAATGGCATAATCCATGGCCTTCTTTATACCCTTTGTTGTTTTTTCACCATTTGTCCCATTATTATAAATACCATGCTGATGATCATCACATCTGTAAATATCACAATCAGCTAATGGTTTATCTTCTTCGACAACTTTTATCGTAATTTTCTTGGAACATGAACCATCAATTGCAGATATGGTGATTATAGAAGTGCCTACTTTTTTAGCATGAAGAACTCCAAATTCTACGGTACACACTTCTGTGTCGGATGATCCGAATTTGAGCATATTTTGATCTGAATACGCATAAGGAATTGCCTTTGTTGTATCAATCCCAAGTGCATATAATGCAAATTCGTCACCTATAACGAGTGATTCGGGAACATCCATTTCATTTACTAATATAACAGTATCAATTTTTCTTGTTGATAATGCTTCAATAGTTGCCTTATCCTCATCAGATACTTCTTTTCCTACATACACAACTATTTCGGAAGTAGCACTAGCAAATGTTAATGTAAGTCTAGCTTCTCCTTCATTGATGGCTGTAATGACATTGCCTTTCACAGCAACAATAGAAGTATCATTAGATTCTATCGCAACAGAATCTTTAAATATTTCAGGAGTAACTCCATATGACAAAGTAACTTTATCATATTTATTCATGCAAATATAATCTTGTGTCGTTATCATTGTCTTATCTTCTACATAGAGACTATAATAATCTATTAATTCTTGTTCTGTGATAGAATCATTTATAATTACATACTCTCTACCTTTATTGTTTGTTACTCTACTTGTCCCGAGAATGCCATCGCTTACTCCTGTCTGTGTTGCATAAAAAGAAAAGTCCCATTTGGCAAAATCGTCAGGTGCTTTTTGTTCGTCCACTAAAGTTCCATCAAAAATAATTTTAACAATTCCATCTTTAGTAAGTACAGCGGCACAAACATCACTCGTCCATTTATTTATGAAACCATATGTATCGTTAATTTTATCTTGTGAAGTATGTTTATTAATTGAAAATGTCTTTAATTCGCCTGAGTTATTAATATAAGGCATACTATCTATCGTAATATTTGCATACTGATTATCCTTATTTGCACCACTAACATATACACTTATGTTTGATTTCCAAGTACCTCTTAAAGTAGCTATTGCAATAGAATATGACATATCAAAACTCGTTGAATTTACAATAAAAGTATACTCGCCAGTAGTATTTGCCAATAATGTTTCATACGCTTTAGTTGTTTTAAATGTACTTGACTGACCTTCGTTATCGAATGATTTCAATGGATACCAACCTGATGGTCCTGAGTATGTTGATTCGCCTGTTATCATATCCTTAAAACAATATCTATTCCCAGATGTGGTTGCTTCGTATTTAGTGAGATCAATTCTGGAGACAACTTGTTTCCCACTGAATAATTCTTTAACTTTTTCTACACCTAAAGTTCCATCATCTTTTACATATATTAAATATTTATTTCCGTTAGCATCTTTCACTTCTCCGCCATTGCTTGGAGGATCACTTAAAGCTATATTTCCATCTTCCCCGACAGATAAATATTTACCTTTATTGTTCTTCCCTTGATCACTATCAATTTTAGATTCCTTTAGTTGACCAATTTGTCCTCTAACTGCTTCTCCAGCATTATCGTATACCGTACCATCTTCTCCGGTGCGGATATCTTGCAGTTCAGCATCTCCTGTAGTTGATCCGCTAGGAAGCTTTGCAAGATTAGATATTCTTGCGTCTTGCTTTGCCATTGCTTGTTTCAAGTTTGTCGTCTTATCCCATGCTACCTGATCAGCTGTCGTTGCCGGAAAAATCTGTTCACCTGCTTTGTTTTTTAGTATTCCATTCTTTCCCATTAATGTTCTCCTCTCCTAGTTATATCCAACCTGATAGCAGTAGTAATAGCATGTATTATGAGTTGCATTCGAAGAGTGTGTTTGAGCAAAGAGCTGATTGCCATTATTCACAAGACTATAAGATGTATCGCTGCCGCTATCCATTGGCATTATATTGATTTTATCATTGCCGTCTGCAAGGCCATTTGCAATGATGCATCCTGTTCTGTCTTCCCCATAATTTGCTCCAGCTACAGCCCACAGTAACACCGTATTAAATGCTTTATCGAAATACACTCCATTTTCGCCACTTTTTTTCTGATAATTAACATGTAATACTTTACTTGCTAACTGGTCCCAGGTCATATCTGCCGATGCTCCATTGCCAATAGCGGTGGCAAGTTTACTTTTTCCGTTACTGGCATTTTGAAAAACCTCTTGGATTTTTTCATCAATAGTTTTAATCTTTCCGTTGATACATTCACTGCTCCATGTGGAAGCCACACCAATCTCATCATCGTTGATCGTATGCACTGGAAGATCTGCTGACTCCCCTTCTTCTACAGTCATATATGGCGTATTATCCAAGTGCTCTTGCATTTCTTTGTTTTCTTTTATAACCGCAGCAACCGAGTCAGGATGCCCAGTCGCATCTTCATAACATTGCTCAATGCTGTCGTGGATGCTTTGCCTTACATCTCGTCCGAGCTTCTTGTGTAACAAATTATCCAGTAATTCCTGTATTTTCGTCATTATTGCTTACCTCCTGCATCTGAATTGTCTTAACTGTTCCTGTTTTATCTGCAAAATATAAAATTCCATTCTCGACATATAGCTTTCCGTCTGTTTCCGGATAGTTGTCGGTTGAATGAAATTCTATTGTTTTCCCTACTTGCATTGTTCCCTCATTATTTGATATATAAGGGACATTTCCATATTTTTCTCCAACTACCCTATTTCCAATATTTTTTTGAATTTCTTGTACCGTACCTGCTGCACCTTTAGCTTTTTCTGCTGCTTCTTTTGCACTTTTTTCTGCGGCAGCAGATTTGGCCACTGCATCTGTAGATGCTACGGATAGAGTCTGTATCATGCCTTTTACATTATTTGTTCCTGCAACAGTGTCAGTCAGTGAACTAATTGTTCTTCCTAATGTTATCTTATTATTGGCCGGATTCTCTAAATCTAGTTCGTACTTACTTACAAGATAGTACGTGCTCACATCTCCGAATGTGCTCATGATTCCATGCTGTGTAGAAATGCAAGGAACAAGATCTCCAAGTCTGATTGCGTTAATATCAACATCAATCATATGCAGATCAACAGCTGTAAGTTCAATCGTGATTGCTAAGTTGATGCACTTCTGCAGATATTTATTTGCTTCTTCCAGTAGTTTGTCTGGATCATATACCTCAGAGAAATCAACCTTGTCATAAATCCAACCATACAAATTTACTGCGTCTTGGTTATATACGTAATCTGTTCCATTGTGTCCATTTGCTGTTGTGATTGTCACGTTGTCTTTTCCAACTGGTATAATCGCTGTTTTAATGTCTTCTGCTTTAGAGTATTTCTTCAGATCAAGAAGATTTTCTCCAAATCTGATAACCTGATTACTTACATTTCCGTATCGTTTCACATAATCGAGGTATCTCACATCATCCTCATGACGGACACGAAGATACCCATCATATTTCTCTAAAAAATTAGAATTAATAAAATCCCAAGTTTTCTCATAATTTGTCGATAAACTTGGGATCGTAACACTTTCAATATCGATCACACCGATTTCAAATCTCTTTGCTTCCTCTACCTGTGAATTATGTTCGTGAATTAATCTTTTAAAAATCTCTATATTGGTATCTGCTGTCCCAGCTTCTGTTGTTTCGGTTCCGTAATTATGCGGTCGCTGAATTGAATCTAACAAAAAAGACAACTCTCCTTCACAAGAGATTTGCCCTGTATTCTGAAAATCTTTTTCATCCGTTAAACTTCTTCCGGAAAATAACAGTTCAACATCTTCATAAACATCGATTCGAGATTTTAACTTATTGATATCGTTAACGTGAGGATGCGTTTGTAACATCCCAAAATCAAGATTTCCTGTTTTATTTAGCTCTAATGATATCTTAGGGCTAAGCACCATATAATCCGGATCGCGGACATCGTGCAGTGTTTTCCCGTCACATAGTATCTTATACATCTACAAACTACCTCCCCGATAATCAACAGAAACTGTCCCATTTCCTGTAAACGTTAAAAGGTTATCCCCTTCTGATAACCAGATATCGAACACTTTACTTTTGCCCTTTGGAAGATCATAAGTGGCCCCGTTATATGTAACCTGCATCGGTGTATCGCATTCGATCACAGGGATCACTCTCTTTCTTCTTCCATAAATATTTAGCTCGTATTTTCCAGAAACTTTGATGTTTCCATATTCACGGATGATATCAGTTTCAAAATTAAAATCATCCCATAACCAATCTTCCAGAGACGAAGCAACTTCATACTTATATGGATCAACTTCTCCGGACATTACAAGCTTTCCATTTATACGATCTGTCTTTTCGACATCAATCGTAAGTCGGCCAATGTAATAAAAAGATGGATCAGTATCGAGTATGATCTTCATTTTCTTACCAACCAGGTAATTTGCAATGTCCGATACAATAGATCCCCATTCAAAAAAGTCTTCGTCCGGAGTTTCAAATTCTAAGGAAAGACTACGATTCTTGTACTTCACATCTCCGCCAGTAACCGCTTCAGTGATATCCAGTGTTCCATCTGCTCCTTGAATATCCAGTTCATATGTTTTTGGTTCCGGAAAACCAAGAGTGATCGCAGTCCACCCAAGATTCCAATCCTTTAAGGTATGTTTTTCTCCGATCGTGACTCCTAATGTTCCTGGCATACTATACACCTCCTCTTGATTTTCGTGTTGCTCTTGTACTTAATTCTGTATCCATGTAAGGGGCGATTACTCTTGTAACCTCTCGACCATCTATAATCAGTGGCACTTCTATTCGCTCTGGACCGGTATAAACTATTGACTCTGATCCATTAGCTGAATCCGTTTGCACAACTGGCTGCATCCTTGTTGTGATCGTCTGCATCTGCAGGTTAATCGCATCCTGCATCCTTGACTGAATATCTTGAACGTTCAACTTCGCTTTCGCAAATTTCTGTGCCATGTTCTGAGAAATCGTTCCCATTTGTTTATACAGATTTGGAGCTTCTTTTTCATGTCCTTTGATTGCTCCCTGAATATCATGGGAACCAATCTTTGCAAATTCTCGAGATGGGGAATGAATCTTAAGTGTCTTTTTGGCTGTCTTAATAATATTCTGGCAGATTTTCTTCATGGATTTGCTGAGGTTTCTGGTTTCGCTTTCCATACCTGCAGTTAATCCCTTGGCGATATTAACTCCTGCCTGTTTCATCTCTTTCTGCAGATCATCTGTGACTGTTTTCATTTCAGATTCATAATTTGCTTGAAGTTTTGCGAGATCATCTCCAAAGAAGTTTTCAGAAAATGTTTTGGACATGCTCTGTTGCTGATTCCACTTATTAATGTAAGCCTGCTGCTCAGCTTCTGACATATGCTGAAACCATGCCATATAAGCATTTCCCGCATCAATATCCATTCCAAGAATCTTTTCCATCATAGATTCAGGAATCTTGTTTTCTAGCGACTTCAAGTTCTTTTGATACTTTTCAATATCCATGATATTCTGATCAAGGTTATAGATATTTCCCCAAGCCTGCTGTTTATCAGTTAAACTATCCATCTTGCTCTTGATGTTGTTATACGCTTCCTGGTATTCATCTGACAGTTCCTGTAGTTTTTCCTGTGCAATCTTATTTAATCGATCAGCTTCTTTCTCAAATGCATCATTGTATGCTGCTGCCGTTTTTTCTCCCGCAATTTTTAATTGCTTTTCTTCTGCAGCATTCTGCTTCTTTAACTTTTTCAGCTGTTTTTTTAATTTTGCTTTTTTCTTTTTATTTTTTGTCTTACTGATCTTATCTTGAAGATTTTTCTCTGCTGTATCGTGCTTCGAAGAAACTTTACTTGTCTGCTGATCAATGATTTCTTGTACAGTTTCTGATGATCTTGACTTGGCCGTGTTGAGTGCTTCGGATATACCAGACACAAGGTTGTTTCCGATGTCGGAATAATTTCCTTTTTTCGATGCACTCTTAGCTGCATATAACGCTTCATTTACAGCTAGATTCATTTCTGCATTGAGTTCTGTCTGTCCTTCTCTGACACCCTTTGCTACACCTTTTGGAATATTCTTACCAACCGCATCTTTATATACACGAGATGGAGAATGGATTCCTAAGGCTGTTGCTGTAGCTTCTACCGATGCGTTAGCCATCTCTCCAGAAGCATCTTCCACATCTTTCGTATGCTTTCGGATACCTGCTGCCATTCCTAACGGCATCCATTTTCCTACGTCACTATCCATAACACGGGATGGTGAATGAATCTTACCTTCTGCTTTTGCGGCTACAACTGCTGCTCTTACTGTTTCTCTTGCGGCTGCTGATACAGCACCGGAATTTGATCTGATACCAGATGCAATTCCTGCAGATAAATTGCTACCAACGGATACAAAAGAAGATTTCTGCGCACTTGCTCCGGAAGAACCTGCTTTAGCTACTTTTGAACCGGCACTTTTTGCAGCTCCAGATTTTGATGCAATACCTTTTGCAAAATCATTTCCAAGTTTTGCTCCTGCCTTTTTAGCAGCACCATCATTTGCAGCTAGAGTTTTTGTAGCTGTGCTTTTCAAAGTTTTACTACTACTTTTCACCTCAGTAGATGCCTTTTTTGCTTCCTTTGGAAATGCACCAAATGTTGTTTTTGCACTTTGAGTATTATCTGTAGCCGGTATCTTAGAAGCCTTTTTAATTTCGGTCTGATTTTTCTTCAAACTACTTGATGCTTCATTTGAAGCCTTTGCGACTTTTTTTAATGAATTAGTAGTTGCAGAATTATCAGGCGCTTTTAACTTTGTATTGCTTTCAATTTTCTTTTTTGCATCACTTGTCTTTTGAGCTGTTTTCTCTGACTCTTTTCCTACCGCATCGGTCAATTGTTTTACTGCAGCTTGAACAGATATTTGTCCTTGCGCAACTCTGGTTGCTAATTCTGTTGGAACTTTTGATCCTTCAATTCCTGCCTTATCTATCATATCCTGAAAAGATACCAAATTACTCAGTGCCTTAACTGCTTCTTCAGGTTTCATACTTCCAGATGTAATACCATTTGCCAAATAATCAGGTACTTCAATTCCACCTTGTAATGCCTTAGTTTTTAATCCTTCAAATGTAACTAGATTCTCAACAGCTTTTATAGAGGCTGGAACAGCATACTGTCCGGAACTAATTCCCTGTGCAATACTGTCCGGAACTTCTTTTCCTTTATCTTTTACTTGCTGAATTAAATCTTCCCAGTTAATTGCATTTCCAAGCTGTGTTGCTGCGGTTTTAAATGAAACAGATCCATCAGAAATACCTTGTGCCAAATACTGTGGGATCTTCATTCCCTGTTCTTGCATCTTGGCCAACTGATCAGAATTAACCAGATCATCTAATTTGATCAGACTCTTTAATTCTTTTCCAGAGGTTGGATTTGCGTAAACACCCTGTTTGATTCCCTCTCCAACAGATTTTGGAATATCACTCGCTTTAATCTTTGCCTGTTTGGCCAGGTCATCTAAGGATTTCAGATACTCTGTATAATTTGTCTGAGCTGTATATTTGTCTGTATATGTAGTCAATTCTTTTTGTGCTGCATTTAAATTTTTACCACTTTGCTCAACTGCCTTATTGGCTGCCATCATTGCATCATAGTATTTTGTCAGATCATTAGAAGCTTTCTTATATTCATCACTGCTTGTTGTTATCTTCCTTTGGTTTACCTTTGCGGTAACCTGATTCATTTTTTCAACAGCGGCATTATATTTGTTTGTTGCTTCTGTCTTTTTCTTAATAGCATTTTCATTTTCAATGTCAGCTTTGGCTACTTTGGATGCGGCACTTTCCATCCCTTTTTGGTAAGCCTTAGCCATTGCCTGTTCTTTTAGCGCTGCAATATTCTTTTTGATCGCAGAAGTGGACTTATTTAGCTTATCTGCTTCTTTGTCATACTCAAGATTCAGCCATGGTAATAATTCATTTAATTGTTTAACTACACTTACAATCTGTGCTTTTGTCCCGGCGCTCTTATGCTCAACATTCATCAGTTTTGTTAATCTCTGATACAGCTGATCTGCCTGAACACCATTTGCACGTGTAGAATCTACATTTTTCTGATTTTCTTTATGTAAGCTCTTGATCGATGCTGCCATCTCTTCTTGTTTCTTTTTGAGTTTTGTACAAGAAGAATAGTATCGATCCGCTTCTGTAACCGCTTTTTTCTGTGTCAAAGCATATGCTGCGACTCCTGCTGTTAATGCTCCAACCGCAACAACTCCTAAACCTACTGGACCGCCAAGTGCTGTACACGCTGCATTAAAAGTTCCTGTTGCTGCTGTTGCAAGAGAAATCTTACCTGTAAAGATTCCAACGACTGTCTGCAGTGCAGTCAAACCACCCTGTTGTGCCACTAAGGTGATTGCATTTGCCTGCTCCATTGTTTTTAAGGCACTAAAAGCTGTAGTTAATGCTGTAACTCCTTTAGATGCAGTGTTGAAAACTTTAACTCCGGCCCAGGCCCCCATGAATGATGTCGCAAGCGGAATAACTGCGCCCATGTTGTCCCCAAGCAGTTTTGTAGAAGTGGCCAATACTTTTACTCCACCTTTACCAACTACCATAGCCACTTTTCCCAAGTTCTCGACAGTATTTATAGCTTCTTCAGGAACAATTTTTTTAATTCCACCATTTTCAAGTTTCCTTGATAGATTTCCTAAAGCTTTATTCGCTGTTGCTACACCTTTTACTAATGGCTTTTCAAAAGAACTATATACTGAAATTCCAATATCATTTAACTTATTTTTTGTCATTTGCAATTGGGATTCCATTGTTTTGTATCTTGTTTCAGCTTCTTTGGTAAGGGCTGTATTTTTATTCCAAGCTTTCGTTCCTATTTTTAAAGCTTCTGTAAATGTACCAGATGCTCCTGCTGCACGTAATAATGCATCTCTAATTCTTACATCTGACAATCCCATATCATTTAAGGTTTTAATTGCACTTCCACCATTTTTATTGATTTTATCCAATCCATTAATAAATGATAAAACTGCTCCTGCTGCGTCATTTTTAAAAGCCTTTTTAAACTGTTCTCCACTCATTCCTGCTACAGTAGCAAAACTATTCAAACTCTTTCCGCCTTGTACTGTTGCAAGATTCATTTTTGACAACAATGTAGAAAAGGCTGTTCCACCTGCTTCAGCTTCAATTCCAACAGAACTTAATGCTGCAGAAAATGACATGATTTGTGCTTCTGATAAACCAACTTGAGATCCAGCTCCAGAAATTCTTGTTGCCATTTCTACAATTTCTTTTTCTGTTGTTGCCATATTGTTTCCAAGTGCAACTACCGTAGATCCTAATTTATCAAAATTTTTCTGGCTCATTCCTGTAACATTAGCAAACCTTGCCATTGATGTTGCTGCCTCTTCCGAAGATAAATTGGTAGCATCTCCAAGCATAACCATTGTCTTTGTAAATCCTGCAACAGATTTTGTTTTAATGCCCAATTGTCCTGCTGCCTCAGCTACTCCTGAAATCTCTTCCACGGACTCTGGCATTTCTTTCGCCATTCCACGAATATCTTTTCTGAGCTTTGAAAGTTCTTCACTCGTAGCATCTACAGTTTTTGTCACGCCTGTAAACGCACTTTCAAAACTTATTCCGGAATTTGCAACTTCTTTTACTGCTGTTCCAATACCTACTGTAGCCGCCATTGTTTTTATCAGTCCCGCCATTTTAGAACATGCACTTTCTGTACTTGCTACAGTACTTTGATTAGATTTTTCCCAAGATTTCTTTGTGCTATCTGAACTCTCTTTTGCAGTATCTTTTACTTTTTTATGAGACCGTTGCATCTTCGTAGATGCAGACTCTGTTCCCTTTGCAGCTGAATCAGCTCCTTGTTTGGCTGCCTGTCCTGCTTTCGATGCTGAATCTTTTGCACTCTTTTCTACTTGCTTTCCAGTTTTCTCTGCGGATTTAGCAACTTCTTCTACACTCTTTTGTGCTTGATCAGAAGCTTTATCTATATCCTGTGCTGTACTCTTAGAAGAAGACTCAACTTCTTTCTTAAGATCATTTAATCCTTTTTCTGCACCAGAATTATCCAGTTTGGTTTCTATTGTAACTGTACCATCTGCCATGTCTTCACCTCGTCAAATACCTATATACCTAAAAATCTAAAGTTTCTAAGCTATTTGACGTCCTGGGTGCTCAACCTGCAGATCCAAGCTCTCGCCTGTTCGCTTCTCTTATCACAATATTCCTGACAGATCACCGCCATTTAGCAGTATCTGCGTTATCTCATCCTGTCTCTTCTTCTCTTCTTTGCTTATCTCATCCGGAAGTGCATAGATCTTTTGCATCTCCCGTATCCTTTTTCTCTGTTCTTTGTCAAAATTCTTTAACTCAGCTCCACGATATCCGATGATCTCACAGATTTTACAATCATCATGCAAGGCACTGAATAATGACATAAACTTCCACCAATGTAAAAAATCAATCTCAAACAGATCAATCTTATAATCCTGCATAAACCCTGCATTAATATAATCAAAATCATGTTCAAAGCTGATCACTTTCTTTTTTGTCTTTGCTTTCGAAGTTTCTTCTTTTCCACACGAATAAAACCACAGCATCTTTTCCATTGCTTCTTCCAGATCATCTGGAATGTTATCTTTATAGAAAATCTTTAACGCATCATAATACTTTGCGTTCGTGATTGCATCTTTTTCATTGATCTCAATTTCCTTCATCATTTCCTTTGCAAAGTTCTTTTGATCTTCCGTGACTTCTTTTCCAAAGATAATTCCTTCTATGTTCATGATCGTTCGAAAGTCAGCATTGATCTCATATTTTTCACTCCCGATATCCACAGACACCGGGAGTTCTCTCCTGATCATTCAGCTCCTAACATTTCAGCAATATCGTTTAACGTTTTATCATGTGTTGATAACTGTGCATTTTTTATCTTATAAAGCTTTTTCACCGCCTTTGTTCTCTCCGATAAATCATGTTTTGAAGTAAACATCTTGTCTGATGCTCCATTTCCAAACAGTTTATCAAAAAATTTGCTAATCACTTCTGATTCATACGCAACACCCTCCGGCCCGATCGTACCAGTAGTTGCATTCTTTTTTTCATACTCTTCGAGTTCTTTCCACATTTCTTTACTTGTATCATTAAATTTCTTCAACATCTCCGCATCCATAATATTAAATGCAAATCTCTCTTCATTCCAAATAAACATATATCTTACTCCTTAATTCCAATTTCAAGCTTCGCTTTCGTTTACTCCGTTGCTGAATCCGGTGTAAATGTCTTTGTCTTTGTATCAAATTTACCCATAACAGGATCTCCTTTGTCGTGAAGTGTTCCCTCAACCTGTAATTCTCCGTCATTATCAGAGAAACTTGAAATTTCAGCAGCTACGGTAAACATACGTGCTTTGAATACTGTCCCAGTGGTATCTCCCTCTACTTTTTCATCCAGATCAACGCGAACAAATTCACGTTCTGCATCCGCTCCTGTTTTTCTCTCTTTACCAATGCTGACCAGATCTTTAATGACCTTTTCGCTTGGAATCTGATCGGCTGTAAATCCGTGCTCACCTTCATAGCTTGTAATGCTTGATGTGGATGATTTATCATTGATATATTTTTTACTCGTTGTCTGTGCTCCTGGATCTTCATTTAACTCTGTAAAACCAGTTCCCATAAGTTCGAAGTTCTCTCCTACTTTTAAGTAAGAAGCTTCCTGATAACGCTGTTTTACTGTTTTGCTTGCTGTTTCTGCCATTTTATATTCCTCCTAATTTCTGATAATAAATTAACTGGCACTGAATCTGGTACTGTGCTTTTGATGCATCTGCATTAAACACATATCCATTTGTCAGTGCCTGTATTTTAATTGCTCTTTTTCCTTTATCCATTTCCGGAAGATCATTATTGATCGTACATCGTTCCAACCAGTCTGAGAAATCTTCGTAAAACTCCGCCACATCGATATTCTCTGCAACGTCTGCCCCGAAGTACTCTCTACTTGCCAGGATAAAATTAAAACGGCGTTCTGTGTCACCGTTAATATACCGTTTTTTAATTGGCTGAGACGTTACAGATGCTTCAATCGCATAACTTTTTGTATCTTCCGGAAGATGTTCCACGCCAACCAGATCATCAAAAGTAGATAAACCTGGATAGTCCTGGATAAATGCTCTCACACTTGCGATTACACTCATTCTGCTTTCCCTCCAATAAATTTCGCAACAGATTCTGTAATCTGATCGCCATTATCCGCCCAACACCTCTTGTCCCATTCTTTGCCACGGAGTCCACTACCTTTGTTCTCCCAGTATTGTCTCTGTGCATATGGTTGCACATAAACAATAGAATCTTGATTTTCTATAGCTGTATCAATCAAAACTCCATTTAATCTTGGAACGTAAGGCTCCATATTTTTTTTTAGTTCTCCAACAAAAAATCTTTGTGCCGGCCCATTTTTCTCCAATCCTTTCAACTTAAGAATCTGTTCTGGAGTAAAATCCACGTTTACTCGTGTTGCCATCCCTATGCACCTCCGATTCTCCAATGTGGTAAACTTCCTCTCCTGTTATCCGAAAACGATAATACCTTTCCCGTGTACTGCTGCTTTAAAAATTCTGATTCTTTCTCAAAATCTTCTAACAATCCTTTTCCAAACAGATCTCCGTTGTTGATTGTCCAGTACCTTTCTGCCTCTTCTACAGATAATTCCCGATACTTATCTGCATCGATATATTCTTTTCCTTCTGTGTCCGCAGATGAAGGAATGCGGATTTGATACAGATCAGCCGAGTTAAGCCCTTGATCTGTAACATTTGTCTGTTGCTTTGTGTAAAAATTAACACCTTTGATCTGAGTCTTTAAATAAATCTTTCGTGCTGTCTTTTTATCAATTCCATGACTGTTATAGATCGTGAAGTCTGCATTTGTCATCATAAGGCCCACACCCCCTGTACAAGAGTCCTGTATGTGCAAGATAAGGATATGCTGCTTTCTTACAACGATGTTCCACAGTACCTGTCGTTTTGCTTTCGCTTGTTACGAAACTAACACTGTATCCGTCATTGTTTTCATTCACAACCTCTCTTCCTGCATCATCTTTTCTCATCACATCCTGGTACATCACATCAGCTACCGCACATGTGGCCAAACTTACTTCTTCTTGAATTTCTGTCATTTCATCAACTCTGGAAAATGTAATGAATTTTACAAAGATACTTGCTTTTAAGACCATGCCGGGAAAAGCTTTCTCCGGTATGATCTCGCCATGAAATGTATTTTCATAAAAATCCCTGTCTGCATATTCCACCATACCGGATCACCGCCTACCCTCTGGAAATGATTCTTGCGATTGGAATTGCTTTGTGATCGATCACTTTCTTATCGGAATTTGTTTTTCCGTTATCAACCAGTGTCCAGTTAGATCCATCAGCAAGTTCTGTATCTGTTGGGGATTTTGCAGCCATAGATTTTCTAGTAAATGAAATGCCGTATGGTGCAAATACTTTTCTCTGTCTCATATACAGAGTATCTTCTCCACCATGTGTTTTTGGGTCACGATACATTTCATATGGTACTTTGGCACCAATGTCCTCATAATCAAAAGCTCCATCACCTAATACATAAGTTGTATATTTTGTGTAAGCTTCCTGTGCTGCAACATAACCAGACTCTCCTTTTGTTCCACTTTCTTCTACTGCAGCAACTTCTTCTGTTGGCATAGAATCATCGATCAGAACTAAGCGGCCATTCCATGTTGCAAGAGTTAAGTCTCTTTCAACTCCATTTGCATCTGTCTGTGTCATATATTTTAACAGTTTCAGATTTTCAAGATTCGTTGCCACCGCGCTGTGCATGATCGCGATCGTAAACTTAGACTTATTGTCTCCTGCTGCCTTCTGTAAAGCTGTATTTAATGTATCAGCCTGGACAACATTCTTTACATTTCCATCTTTGTCGGTTGCTGTTACTGCTGTGATATCAGATGTATGTGTATCAACAAAGACTTTGTTTTCTTTTCCGGTCATTGCAAAGACACCTTCCAGAATCTTTACTAATGTTGTCTGATCCAGATCAGCTTTGTAATCGTTAACCTGTGCTGCAACATTGTCCATAAAGCTTACGCCACCTGTGACATCTTCTGAAAAATCTCGTTCTGTCCACCCTTTCATACGACCAACTACAACGACACCTCTCTCAAATGTATCTGTGCTTTCAGACTTAAGATCTGTCTCACCATCATAGTTCTGTGCTGCTCCACCGATCAGACCATGCATTGGCAATACTGCATATACTGTTCCTGTCTGTGAACTGAACGTGTTTTTGATATCCTGATTACCTTTTAAAGCTCTGGACTTGATCAGCTCGTTCTTTTTTAAATTTGGGATCCTCTCTGTGTAGGCACCGAATGCCTGAGGATTGAATGATTTAGAATCAAATTTTTCTCCTGCCATTTCTTACTCCTTTATTTAAATCTCTGCTCCGGGATTCTGTTCCATATAGTCACAGAGTTCCGAATATGTCATTTCACTTGGTTTCTTTCCACCAATACCGCCGGAACCACCATTTGTTCCTTTAACGATCGTTGGTGCAGGTTCATCGCTTTCAAACAAAAAGCCGTTTTCTTCCTTGATCTGTGACAGCTGTTCGTCTAAACCAATGATCTTTCCATCGTTTAGTTTCAGTCCGTCCATGTTAAGAAGTGCTTTAACTGCTTTGTTGTTTCTGGCTTTCGCTCCTGTCAATGCTGCAGATAACGCATAATCAAATTTCATTTCTGAGATCTGTGCATCTGCATCACTCTTTGCTTTCTCAGCTTTCTCTTTCCAGTCATCTGCTGCCTGCTTGATTCCGTCAATATCCATATCTTTAAACTTCTGAATCTCTGCATTTGCATCGTTTACCTGAGTTTCAAGATTCTCCGCTTTAAGCTTATAGCTGTCTCGCTCCTGAATGATCTTCTCTGCTTTTTTCTGTTCTGCTGCGATATCCTTTCCGTTCTCAGCCATGATCTTATCGATCACTTCCTGGGAAAGATTTAAACCTTTTAAAAAATCTGTTTTCATGTTACTGTGCTCCTTTCGTATTAGGTTGTTTTAGGCGTGTAACCGACCGCCACGAACCGACTGTTTAAGGTCTGATCAGCTGACCAATGTTATTTCTTTGCATAAAAATAACACCCAGATCTCTCTGCGTGTCTTCTGCAGCTTAACCCTGCTGCCGGGAGATATTTGGATCACCATCCCTTCTATTCTGCTGACTTCATGTTTCTTTGCTCCTTTCTTAAAAATTCGTATAAAAATACCACCTGACATTGATCAGATGGCGTTTAATCTAAATTAAGTTTTTCTTTACATGCATCACAATAAAATGATTTTGTTGTTTTTGGATTTCCAACTGGTACTAACTTTCCTTTTTTGCATAATGGACAAGTTGCTTCTTGCCCTTGTCTTACTTTTTTAATTGCTTCATCAACTTCATCCCAAAATCTCATATACAATCACCTCCACGGTAATTCTGGATACAATTCTTTTATTTCTTTGATTATACTTCTTAATTCATCTGCAGTCAATGTATTACGGCGATACTTATGTTTTAACTCCTGAGCTCTGCAAACGCATTCTGACCACTGTGATCCACCAATATCATATCGATGATGTGTTATTTCATGAATCAATGTTTCAGCGGTTTTTTCAATTGTTTTTGTGTCTGATGCATAAATACGAATATTATCTTTCCATTGCTTTCCGTATAACTTATCTGGATTATCAACATGATATGCTAATTCTATATTAATTTCTGGATGATCAACAATATATTTCATTGTCTCTTTTCCAATGTCGGACTTATTCAAATTTCTCTGAACGCTCCAATGATTGATCAGATCCTTTTGTCCTAAATTAAAATCAGTTAATCGTTCTGTAAATTTAGATTCATTGACTTTTGTTTTTCTATTACTCCATACAGCTTTCTGTGCAACACTACGACCAAATCCAACGATATCTCCTGCTTTGTTCTTCACTGCATGGATTTGAACTCTGGCAGATTCATATCTTCTTCCTGTTTCTTTACAGAAAGCTTTCAATGCCGCTTCCTGTTTCTTTAATCTTACAGATTCTTCATTGAACCGATTCTGTAAAGTATTTTTTAAATCATCTTTCGCTTCACTGATCGCTGAATTATATCCAGCAAGTTTCCTCTTTGTCTCTCTGATCTGTCGTTCATGACCTCTCTGCATCTGACCCGCTTCATACTCTGTAAATTGCTTTCCATTGTATTCAACATTCTTTGCAGAATAATCATCTAACATCTCTTGCGTATATGCTGGCGTCGATATTCCTGGGAAAAATGCATGGAAGTTATGGCGGCAATTCCAACCACATAAACCTGGCCCTGTTCCATATCCTGTCGCTTCATAGAAGTTTTCATACTTCGGATCAGTCCCAGATAAACAAAAGACCTTCCCTTGCCATACGGCATGTTCTGGTCTTGCTCCTTCATGTGCAGTTGTTTCAACATAATCACAGTTCTGATCTTTTGCGTATTGCAAGTTCATTTCTGCTGCAGTCTGGTTTACTCCGGTAAGTACAGCTCTTCTTACCGCGACATCTAATTTATCGACATGCTGTGACGGATATAAGACTTCTGTTCCCTGCACTGCTGCCTCTTTGATCGCATCTGCAATTGCTTTATCATAACTGAATGCTCCAGAACTAACTTTCATCTGTGCTCTATTACAAGCTTGTATGTAAGCTGACTGTGATCTTACTGCGGTTGTCATCGTGAGATTATCAAGTTCCTGGCATGTTTTTCTGATATTTGCTTGCAAGATTCTCTGCATTCCATTGGACTGATTTAACTTAATATCTTCTTTGCCTGCCTGTTTGTAATATACAGCCTCGTTCTTTAAGTTCCTAACACCTGCTTCTTCATACATTCTCTGAACTTCATGCTTTTGATATCCAGATACCTGACTTACTCGCTTGATCGTATCTTTATAAACAAGACCTGCATTCTGTAAAACTTCAGCCTGATGTTTTGTTGACTCTGATACATTTCCCATCTTTACGATTCTTTTTGCCATATCAGATATGATCGCTATTGTCAGAGTGTCAATGATGCCAAGTAACTGATCGGAGAACTTTTCCAAATACTTCGGATCAAGCATCTGTGATCACCTACTCTTCCTGGATGGTAAAACGATCATCCTGTGCCGGCATCATTTTCAATGCTTCTTCCTCAGATACGCCATACTTGGCCGCAATGTATATTTCTTTTCGGATCAGTCCTGCAGTTGCATCCTGCTGCATACTCTGCAGTTCCTGTTCTTTGTCGATCACGATCGAATCGTCCCAGTCAAAACTGACCTCATACTTCTTACCGCCATTTAGATTTGAAAGTTGTGCGATCACATCCATTGCATAGATCAATTGTTCTAATGCTTTCTGCAAAGCTTTTTGAATATCAGATACTGTGCTGTATGATCGTTGTTTACTTGTCTTAATCTCTTCTGCAGTCTTATCAACTGTGTTCAGATCGCTCAGAGTTCCATATGCCAATCCAGAATTAAACTCTACCCTACGAAGAATCGCATTAAATCCATTGATAAGGCTCTCATCACGGATCGGCGGTGCAAATACCTTGTACTGCTCCTTATCATCGTCAAAATCCATCATTCGGAAAAGTCTTTCTTTTCCTTTTGGAAGGTCAAATTCTCCGTTTTCTTTTCGCTTAAATAAGCTAACGTCTCCATCAATTGCTAATTCAGATCCCTCAAATTCCCATAATATCCTCGTCCATTGATAATCCGCTTCTTTGATGTCATCTACCGCTCTGGAATATACAGATACTCCCAACGGAGATGAATCATCAACGTTATTTGCGTTCGGAATCTTGAAATATGCAAATAACGGCTTCTTCACATTTATGATTGTGACGGTTTCTTCAAGATCGGCCCACTCCGGTACAGCACTAAGCGGTACTTCTTTTCCTAACACCTCAACGTTATCAAGGTCCTGCCTTACAAAAGCTTTGTTGATAATGTAGTATGTAGCCGTCTTTTCATCGTGTCGATGATATTCCAGTCTTGTATATACCTGTTTTCCTATCGTGACAGTTTCCATAAATACTGCTGCAATAACTTCTCCTCTGGAATTAAATTTTACAGGAAAGAACCGATCGGCCTGAACCATGTCCACTTCTATATGCCCATCCGACACGTAAGGCTTCATTGCAAGTCCACCCTTTGCACAGGCATATTCCGTATAGGTTCGTATATTATCAATCACAGTTTGATATTCATCATTCAGAAACTTATTCCCTGTGATCTCTGTCTTTAGTTCTAACGTAACAAGCCTTGCAAATTCTCCGGCAATGGCAGCAGGCAATCCGCAAAGCTTTAGATCTTTTCGTTTCCAAGGCGGCTGATTTTTATACATCTTCGACCAGAGATCAATTTCTCTTGCCATCTTGTCCGATACGGCAATATCAACTCCGATCGCATCCTTAATATTTTCTTTTCCAAGCATTTTTCTTATCACCTGCCTTATTCGCTCAATAATTTCTTTTATCATTTAATCAACTCCATTTTCGTTCACGTCTTACGATCGTGTAAGCAAAATATCTCACTGCATCCATGCAATGATCATGCTGCTTCACTGGTTTATCTTCTCCACGTTCCAATGCCTTGTCATCCCAGATATAAGAGCCAAATTCTTTAATTGTTTCCTTACAACATTCAGAGAATAGTAATACACCTATATTTAACAGATTTCCAACAAATCGGATCCCATCAAGAACATCATTCTTTGCTTTCTTAACCTTGAATCCTCGTTTCTTAAGCTCCGCGATAAAGGATGCTGCTGCTGGATCGACAATGATTGATTCAACATTGATTCCTTCCAGGAACTCTTCCATGTCATCTGCATACTCTCCATCGGTCTTCTGCGTGGTCTCATCTCGGCCAGAATAGTAATATTCTTTCGTAGCAACCCACTGACCTTTCTGGTTCTTCTCCCATAAAAGATATACTGTCGCATTCTGTGTACCATAATCGACACTGACGTATTTACTGCCGGTTGTTGACTGCTTTTCTGATGTGGCATGCTTTTCTATATTAAACATGTCGTAAATAATTCCCTCAGCTACGGCCCACAGACCTAAGATATAACGCTTATAAAACACTCCGGTATACATTGCTCGATATCGAGCTTTAATTCGCTCAGATAAGCTTAAATTGTCGTCCATCGTAAAGTGTAGATAGACAAGTTTCTTTTCATCTGCACGATCAATCCAGTTAGTTTTAAACCAGTGATACGGCCCATCTGGGTTACAGTTGAACCAATATTTAGATCCATCAACAGAACAACGTCCTGTTGCCTGGTTAACAAAAGATTCAGGCATCAATGCAACTTCATCAAAAAAGACTCCTGCAAGTGTGATACCCTGTATCAAATCCTGGGATCGCTCATCCTTACCGCCAAAGATGTAAAAATAATTTTCTTTGCCACCTCTCCGGATAACAACTAAGTTATCAGCTCTGTGATCTTCAACGTGGTATCCTCGACTCTTAAGCATAAGCTTTAACCAAAAGAGTACGTTTCTCCGGAAAGAACCAATCGTTTTCCCACACATACCAAAGTTCTGTCCGTTGAAGGTTTCCATTGCCCACATTGCAAAAGATAAGCACATAGAAATAGTTTTTCCCGATCGGATCGCTCCATCTGCTATGATTCCATCTTGATCATGTACGGGTGAATTAGGTAGCCACCAGGTAAGTATCTTTTTCTGCTTCTTAGAGAACGGCCGAAACTTAAAGACAGCTTTTTTTATTCTTCTTCCCATACATCTGCCACCTCACCTTTTAAGGCTTCGATGAATCCATCGTCTTCTGTCTCTTCTTCGGATGTTCCGGACATGATCGCTGTCTTAGCTCTGATCTGCTCAATCTTAGCTTTCTGTTCAGCTGTAGCAATGTCCATATGATCTGCAAGCCATTGCAAAGCTTTCATCTTATCAACCAGCTTAATACTCGCTCCGTCTTTTCCTTGCTTCACTTCCATGATCAGCGTTCCATCAACATCTTCAGATTGTTTGAATTTCACAGTATTGACTTCTTTTTCGAGAACTTCTTTTTCTCCAGTTTCTTTGTTTTCTACCATTACTGGACCAAAAGCACCCATAACTTGAATATTTTCTCGCCCAAACGATACATAATCTGTTACATCCGCAAATGCAATGTCCATAAACTTTTGAAAGATATCTTCCTGCTTTAGCATCTCTCTATTCATGTGATTCTGCTTTAGCTGTTCAATCTCTTTTCTGATCACTGGATTCTTCATAAGCCTGCTTCCTAATACGGCAGCAGATGCATAAGTACATCCTGGATAAGCTTTCATGTAAGCTTTCGTATAATTAAACATCCTAGACTGATACAAACAAAAAAGCTGTTGCTGATCAGTAAGTTCATCGTTAATCACAACCTGACTTACATCCTCTGCAACGGCTTCTTTTTTGTGTGCACCCTTTTTATTTTGTGTGCACCCCTTTTGGATGCATCCTGTCTTTTTGTTCCTCGACCATGCGTATCGTTTCTTCCACGATTTCACAGTGTTCATCGAGACTCCATACTTGGCAGCAATGTCTTTATACTTCATTCCGGCTACGTAATCAGACTCTGCCAATATGTAGTTTTTTTCTTCATTCAAACATTACCACCTTCTTTCTTATTTCTTAAATGGACCTCCAGGGACTCGAACCCTGGACCGATCGGTTATGAGCCGATTGCTCTGACCTACTGAGCTAGAGGTCCTTAAATTTATGCACGAAAAAAGCACCCGAAGGTGCCTTAATCTTTACTCATTATTTTCCTTTTGTTGTTTTCGTCTCCTATAATATTTTTCAATTTCGATTTCGTATTCTTTAATAGCCTGCTCTTCTAATAAACTTGCTAATTTTTCTCCTGCTTTAGTAAATGTGACATGTCCTGCTTCTAATTCTTGTAAATTAACTATTTTTTCGCTATTACCGTATCTTATTACCGTTTCTAAACTATGGGGTGCAAGGTTGAGTTTGAGCATAAATGGCCTCTCGCTATTAAACTCTATTAAACCTATGGCTTTTAAATCCATTAAATCCGACACTGTTAGCCCTAACAATTCTAGCATTGTATCATTAGCCAAATCTATCATCGGCACCATTTTATATTGACGCGTTCCAGCTGCCGAAAATCTTATTATGGAGCTACATAAATTTTTAAAATTCTTTGCATCATACTCTTCCATAATTTCTAATGCTTGAATCAGCCTTTTAGGGATGCGCGCTTTTCCTGATGCCTCCCCCGCTAAAATTTTTCCAAACATTAATTTTATATCATCATTATTTATATTTTTTGCCTTATCCATAAAAAAAGATAGCCAATCATCATCGAGATTTTTTATCTCCTCTTCCCCCGTCAGGAATTTTTCTGCAATTTCTAAAATATCATTTTGATTGCAATACTCTTTTAACGTCTTTCGTGCTTTCGATATCATAGCACTTTTCATTATAACCGGAATTCTCTCATCTGCTTCTATGTTCTTTTTATAGATTTCTATGGCCTCTTCAAAATCCTTGCTTTGCCCTCTCGGTGTGGATATCCATTTAATTATTTTCTCTAAATCAGTTAATGTGTGTTCACTAAACTGACTTACAGCCTTTACAGCTTCTACACCCACTGCTGCGATATTCTCTTTATCTCCCATATACTTATCCCTCCGTGCAAAATTTTTATTTATTATATCACAACTTGTTAGCATATTCTAGTAGTTATAGAACAAAAGAACACCGCATTTCTGCGATGCTCAAGAAAATTTTGCACGGGCGATTCATTGGACTTTATCCAATTTCCTCAAGTATAACTATAACACACTTTTTTGTTTAATTTGTTTAATCTTTTAGATTTTCACTGATTATCTGAGAAATTCTGCCTTTGGAATAGCCTAGCTGATCCCCGACTTCCTGTTGTGTATTGCCATTCAAATAAATGAGTTCAAAAATCTGTCTTGTATTGCTATCAGGAATCTGACTGATAAACTCTTCAATCTCTGTCAGAAGTTCGTCCACCTGTTCTCGTCTCCGCTCATTAATCCTCATTTGTCGATCGATCATATCTGCCTGCTTGGGCTCGTCCATTATAATTCTCATGTGCGTTTCGATATAGGGGAACGTATCCATAGATCCTTTTACTTTCCCAATGACTGCCGGAATCCTCTCTGCTCTCTCATTCAGTTTCTCCATTTTCTCTTCCAGCATCTTCTGCTCCCTCTTCAGAGATCGATACTGCCTTAGCTTTTTCTTATCCATGTCTTGCCTCCTGTCACCTGTGTTGCATCAGCATCTTAAACGTCTCCCCAGTGTTTCACGCAATGCCTATGTACAAAACAATCTGTCCTTCTCTTTGTTCTGGACAACTCTGTCTCATCATCCTCTGGATCCATCACTTCGCCACAGACTACACAGCGAGGACGATCCCCACCGTGTTTCTCTCTGGTCTTCTTGTATGCGTTCATTGCTGTCCTGTTATTTTTGATCATTGTCTTTCTCCCCCCCTGCGTCATAGATCTCACATGAGATCACCTTATTGCCAACTCCATTATCCACAACTTCGAAATCGACATCGTATCCGACCTCAGCCAGATGATCGATGATTCCAAAGTCATTGCCATTATCCTGCGAATGAATATAGACCTTCGCAAGCTTCTGTCTGATCTTTGCCATAATTAATTCACTCCTTAACTTTCCTTAACGATTTTATCGGATCGTAAGCTCAATGCCAGTCTCATCTCTGATTGCCTCCAGGATGTCTGCCCATGTAACTAATCCATCATTCATACATTCTGTTTTCAAGCTAAATCTGGCTTTGAACTGATCCAGCCGTTTCTTGCCAAAACCGAACTCATCTCTTAGCACCATGATGCTCATAGCAAGAACAGTATCCAGGATCTGCTCTTTGATCTTCTGTGCCGCTTTATCCATTTCTCTATGATCGACAGGAACCTTGATCCCTGTAACTCTCCGGTGTTTCATTTCTCTCTCTAAGGCTTCTGCTCCGCCTTCTCTCACAATGCGTAAAGCAAGTTCCAATCCTTCGGTCCTGCCTTCCATCTTTGCATCAATCTTTCCCATCGTTCTCTCCTTTCACGCTCTTTATCCTTGCCTTTAAGGCATCCAGGAACGAATCCTGTGTAACTTCTTTTGCTTCCAGCGCATCCATGACGTTCTCATCATATCCGCCGGCAGTGACTAGATGATGGATCACGACATTCTCTTTTTGTCCCTGTCGGTACAGTCTGGCATTCGCCTGCTGGTATAGCTCTAATGACCAGTTAAGTCCAAACCAGACAATGATGTGACCACCTGCCTGAAGGTTTAATCCATATGCTGCACTTGCCGGATGTGCAAGTAGGATATCCATCTGCCCATTGTTCCAGGCCGTGATGCTGTCCGGATTCTTTAACTCCCCGATCCGAAGCTTGCTCTTTTTCAAAGCCTTCTGGATCCGTGCCTTGTCATGCTTAAAGTTATAAAACACTAAAATTCCTTTTCCAGCATTTGCATCGATGATCTCTTTTAAGGCTTCGATCTTCTCGTCATGCACCTCATGGTATATACCATCTGCATCATAGACAGCTCCGTTGCAAAGTTGCAAAAGTTTATTACTTAAAGCCGCTGCACTTGTAACGTCAATAGTCTCTCCATCGATATCCGCGATCATCGTCTTCTCCAGTTCTTCATACTGCTTCTTTGCTTTATCTGGAAGTTTGATATGACGGACATTATCGATCCGTTCTGGTAATTCCAGATAATCCTCTGCTTTCATGGAGATACAGATGTCTTTAATCCGTTCGTTGATCTCTTCGTCTGCCCATGTTCTCGGATTATACTCATAGACCACATTTCCGTTTCTTGCTCCCGGTGTGAAGTAATTATCACGGTATCCGGTTAAAGTCTTTCCTAGTCGTTTTCCTTCATCCAGAAGATAGATCTGTGCCCACAGGTCTTCCAGTCCGTTCGGAGTCGGTGTTCCTGTAAGCCCTACGATCCGGTGGATGTGACTCCTGACACTTTTTAATTTTCGGAATCGTTTTGCTTTGTTGGACTTAAAGCTCGACAACTCATCAATGATCACCATGTCAAACGGCCAGTCATTTTTGTAATAATCAACCAACCACGAGACATTATCTCTTGATAACACCCAGATATCGCCGGGTGTGTTGATCGCTCTGATCCGCTGTTTGATACTTCCAAGGACTGGGATCACCCGAAGCATCTTTAAGTGATCCCATTTCTGTGATTCTCTTGTCCATGTATCTTCTGCAACTTTCTTCGGCGCGATGACAAGAACTTTCCGGACTGCAAACCGATTGAATCTCAGATCATTGACTGCTGTCAGTGTGATCACTGTCTTTCCAAGTCCCATGTCAAGAAACAATCCTAAGACCGGATCCGTGATCATGCGGTTAATGCAGTATCGCTGATAATTGTGTGGTACAAATTTCATATCATGCCTCTCTGTTCTAACTCTGCGATCTTGTCCAAGGCCTTGCCTGGATTCCATGCTTCGATCTCCCAGATCACTCGGTCAATATCTTTTTTGTTATCAAGAACGGTTGCATAACACCCCGTTGCTAAGATCTTACGGATCTGGACTTTCTGAAGCGGTGTCGTTTTCTCTCCCGGACGTTTCAATTCTACGAATCCAGATTTTCCGCCTTGAAGGACTACAACCCTGTCTGGTACTCCAGCATTGCCTGGGGATACAAACTTATACGCCGTACCGCCGACCTCTTTTACTTCATCCCTTAACTTGGATTCTATACTGCTTTCTCTCATATCATTCTCCTTTGCTGTTAACGTGTTTACATATTGCCCTTATATATATACGCGTGTATGTATGCACATGGGGTACGTTATACTATTACCCTTTATATTTTATTTTTAAAGAACTTAATGTTAACATTGTTAACAATAGCTACAGCCATTGAATTTACTGGGTTTTTGGTGTTAACTTTGAATGTTTACACAATGTTATCTTTGTTAACAGCCATATTTTTTGAATGTTAACAACTGTTTGTCTTTTTACCCTTTGTTAACACGGATATACCCTCTTTGCGATCCGTACGGACCAACTCTTACAAGTTGTCTTCTTTCCCAACCTTGCATACAATTTAAGATTCCATTGATTTCTATAATATCGTGTCTTTTCATCTGCTTTAGATCCCCTCCGAAGCACTCACACCATACTTCAGCCGCACATATTCGGTCCCTTTCTACTAAGTTGCTCTCATCTTTTACTTGAAATTCGCTATTGAAAAAGGACTTTCTCTGCGCAACACTCTTCTGTGCCCAGTCTGTTGGAATCTTCTTCTCCAGGAACTCTCTGATCACACCTTCTTTTGGAGATGCTTCTCTGTAAGTCTCCTGCTTCTCCTGTGCCACTTTAGCGACATCTCCGGACATATACAGCGGCTCTCCTAACATCCATCTTGCAGCCGCTTCTGCCCATACCTGATCGACTTCTGCCGGCAGTTCCTGGAAGATGTTCTTCTTTGGTTTCTGTTTTCCGAGTCCAACTGGCCAGAATCTACGATTTCCTGTTCTGTCCTTTAAGAACTCTTTATCGTTCGTAGTTCCTACGATGATACAGTTTCGTGGAAAATTCGCAGTCCTGCGTCCATACGGCATACGATAAACATCTTCTTTCTTACTTAAGAATTGTTTGACCGCATTCATCTCTGATCTGTTAAATCCAGTCAACTCCCCAGCTTCAATGATCCAGTAGCCCTGCACCATCTCTGCCGCATCTTTCCCTTCAAAGGTACTCATTGAATCGGAATACCAGTCTTTGCCCAACATCGAAAAGAACGTACTCTTTCCAACGCCCTGCGCTCCCGACAGGATCAGCATATAATCAAACTTACATCCTGGATGCATGGCTCTGGCAACCGCAGCGCACAAAGTCTTTCTTGTTGCCGCACGTACATATTCAGAATCTTCTGCTCCGAAATAATCAATCAATAGCGTATCTAATCGTCTGACCCCATCCCAGTTAAGGCTTGTAAGATACTCACGGATCTTATGTCTTTTATGTCGGTTTGCATAGATCGCCATGCCGTCTAATATCTTCTTTTCTCCTGTGATCCCGTAAGTCTTCTCCATGTAATGTCTTAATCCGGCATCATCTTCATCGGTCCATGCGCGATCCTTATAAGGAAACTCCGGATGAAATTCCCACGGCATCGGTCTACAGACAGTTGCTCTGTTCGCAAATTCATCATGATATAATCGGTCCTTTAAGTTTGGATCGTTCTCCAGAATGATCAGCACGTTATCGATCGTCTTATTCGGCATTCCTGTCTGTGAACTGCAGCTTAACTTTTCCATCCAGTCAAGATCTTCTTTTGATATATCCTGTGAAAATTCGGACTGTGCACGTTCATATCGTTCTGCAGTAATGACTTTTGCAACATTTGGCTGTTCCATCGCAAACTCACACATTGCAGAAAAGGATGGAAGCCTTGTGATCGGCGTTCCTTCCTTTGATCCATAATCAAGTTCATAAAACTTATGGATCCGGACCAGATCAAATGCATTGCATAATCTTCCACCTGCAGGATCTGTGGCATGATGGCTGTATAAGAATAATCCATCCTCATATAACACGGCTCCGCCAACTGTTGAACCCTCTGTATAGGTATAACGGCCCGGATGCATATCACATGGCTCATAGATACCACCTAAGAACGCATCCATTGCCTGCTCTACTGTATAGGTCTTACAGAACGCACCGACGATTCCTTTCTTTTCTAATGGATTTCCCTGTTTTTTGATACTGCGGTCACGGAGCTTTACCGCTCCTGGCACTTCCGGCCACTGTGTGATATCTCTCCAGTTATCATATGTTGCAAGCATTCCGTCTTTACTTAAAAACGGCTTGTCTGCATAGCAGAATCGATACTGACTGTCCTTACTGCAGCTTGGCCAGTACATCAATCGAACTGTTTCGAAAGTTGTCGGGTCAAAGATGCCCATTCCGATATACTCCGCGGCACGTCTTGCAATCGGCTCATATTCATCCGGAGAAGCAGGCTGATCCAGTGGCAGAATGATTCGAAGTCGCGGTGCTGCTTCTTCATGCTTCCTGGTACTGTAGACCACATAAGAACAACCAAGGTTTTCTAAGATGCCGATCACCTCATCAGTTCCACCCGGTTTTATATGGTCGGCATCAAGTGTGATCAGATAGCGATAACCGGCATTTTCATTTCTTCTCTGTTCTCCGGAAAGTTCGCCACCGACAAAACCGCCGACGTCCTTGATCTCATCCTGCTTTGCTTTGCGGTAACCCATATACTCTGCCAGAGTTTCTTCTGTCCTGATCGGATGTTCAAGCTTCTCTACAAAATCTGACCAGTACATCTCCTGTTTCAGCCAGGTCTTTGATCTTCGGCTGCTTCCCGTTGATATTTTAATTTTTAAGTCATTCTGAAACATGCCGTTCCTCCTACTCTTTCTTATAGAAATCTCCTGTAAATCCATCTGCGTTTAACGGCAGCCCTTCTGCCCACTCCGGAGCCCTGCACATCAGATCGATGGCTTTCTCCAGTGTCAGATCAGAACCTTTTGGCACTTCTGCTATGATCTCATCGTGGATATGAAAGTTGATGAGATAACCACCGAATAACATATTTCGGATCGCATTCGCCAGCAGATCTCTTGCCACTGCCTGTACAATATTCTCGACTAGTTTCCCACCGTACGTTTCAAGTCTCTGCCATTTTTTCGTTCCATCGATGCCCATGTATGTGATACTCTTATTTCCCCATGCATTCTCTCCGATTTGCGGGTCTGGATAAAATAAGCATCGTCCGGAAGGAAGTTTGATCATAAAATAATCCGCATCTCTCATAAACGTGATCCCGTGCTGGATCTGGTTTGTTGTTCCGAGTGTTACCGTCTCGATCGCACAATTCTCTACGGTATACCAGAAATCCTGAATCCGTTTGTTCGCTGTCCTCCATCGGTGTACGATATCCGGAAGTTCTTCTTCCGTAAGTCCCATCCTTAATGCTCCCATCTGAATCAATGCTCCGGTACCACCTTGGTACCCGAGGGCTAATTCTGCGACCTTTCCTTTTGCCCTGAGTGCATATTCCGGATTCCCTTTTTTGATCTTCTCGATCGGTACGTTAAACATACTGGATGCCGAAGCCTCGTAAATCTTGCCGTGGGTACGGAAGACTTCCAGTCTCCAATCCTCTCCAGCTAACCAGCTGATCACTCTCGCTTCGATCGCTGAAAAGTCTGCAACGACAAACTCATATCCCTCTCTTGGAACAAATGCTGTCCGGATCAGCTGTGAGATCGTATCTGGCAGACTGCCATAAGTCAGTTCCAGCATCGCTGCATTTTCCTGTTTTACCAGATTCCTTGCCAGTGACAACTCCGGAATATAGTTTCTTGGAAGGTTCTGGACCTGTACCAGACGTCCTGCCCATCTTCCTGTTCTGTTTGCGCCATAAAACTGTAATAATCCACGGACTCTTCCATCCTTGCAGACCGCGTTTTCCATAGCTGTATATTTTTTCACAGAACTCTTGGCCATCTCTTTACGTTTCTTCAGAACATAATAAACTGCGGGGTTTGCTTTTACCTGTGGAGCTTCTAACAGTTCGTTCACTGCTTCTTTCCCTAACTTATCAATATCTTTCCCGAGTTGATCAGATAACCACTGTTTTAACTGGGCAACACTGTTCGGATTATCGATTCCAGAAACACGCCGGATATCATCTCCAAGCTTTAATGCTGCCTGATCACTTAATTCCAATGCCCCATTGATCAGTGCAAGGTCCACCTGAGTCCCCTGTTGATTAATAGTCTGGTCATAATGCCAGTTGGTCCATTCCTGCGTTGGAACCGGATAATCCTTTAGATGATCCTCGATCGCACGTTCCACTTCCACATCTTGTTTGCAGTATTCTTTAAACAGGTTCCATTTCTCTATATCATGTTCAGGAAAGTTTCTTGTGCGTCCGCCGTTTCTCTTTGTAGGCTTGCATGGTACACAAAAATAACGGATCAGTGCTTTTCCAACTGCCATCTTTTGCTTCTCCTGTGGAAATCCCATTGCTTTCCCAACTCCTGCAAGGGATGCCGGATACCCGCAGTAAAGAGAATGGATCATCGTACACTGCCACTGATCCGGCCAGATCTCATAAAACTGACTTAATGCATTGATCTCGAAATTTGCGTTATGAGCCATCTTGATCGTTGCTGGTGCTTTCAGATCATCGATCACGTTTTCCGGAAGTTTCTCCCCCTGTGCAAGATCTATGATCTCAACAGGTCCATCATCATAGGCATAAGCAAACAGCAGAATCTGAAAGTCCGGAGACTGTACATACTTGTACAGCCCGGACTTTGCAATGTCTACACTACTATAAGTCTCGATATCGATATGCAGGATGTTTTTCTGCGGGATCATAATCCCATAACTCCGCTGCCATTGATCGGAGCCCCCGTGATCGGATTAATTCCAGTGACAGGATTCACGCCCTGCTGTGTGGCTGCAGCCTGTGTGCTCATCTGCGGAACTGCTGCGGCCTGGACATTTGCCTGTGGCATTGGTCCAAAGTCTTCCGCTGCGGTTGTTCTTCCTGTTAATGGGTCACCTTCTCTTGTCTTCTGGACATTGTTCAGTCCGCATCCAACACCTCTGTTTCCGTTTGTGTTATATGGGAAGAAGTTTAAAGAAACTCTTCCGTAGCATCCGGCATATACTTCTGCAGGATTTAAGATTGCCTGACAGTTTGCATCGACAACTTCCGGTCTCTGTTTACTGGATGCTGTCATAACCATATGTCCTTTACACTCTTCTCCGAATGGCTCTCCGTTTGGTCTTGTTCCATCTCCATCATGCATCGGGGTCTTCAGCATTGCCGGCATCTGACCATTGAATTTTGTAGAGACACCTTCCTGTGCTGCAGCCTGCATTGCTGCCTGGATCGCATTGATCGTTGCTGTGTCTGTCTTAGGGATCAGGATCGTCACAGAATATTTTTCTTCCTGTCCTGGATTGTTCGCATGTGGCTGAAATACGTGTGGAAATGAAAATCTTACTTCACCTGTTGTTACTTTTGTATTACTCATAATTTTTTACTCCTTTTATTTAAAATCTTCTGCTGCTGTTGTTTTCGGGTTATAGACCGGACGTTTATCGGATTCCGGTGCAAGCGTTGGCTTCCCATTTGGCTTTTGGATGAACTCCCCGCAGATCGTCTGGAAGTCTTTCTTTCCGACCATCTTTTCAAGATCTGTCAGGGTAAGCTGTGCCCTTTCATACAGAGTTTCTTTTGGATATCCATTCTGTTCCAGAACATCCGCCATCTTCTCGTAATCTGTGATCATACGATTGCTTCTGCCTTCAACGATCTTCCATCCAGGGATCTCTCCGCCATCGATCAGTTTTGTCTGTGCATAGGACTTTAATTTTTTATGCCAGACAACCAACTGTTCTGCTTTTGCAAGGGCTTCTCCCACCTCTTCGTCTGAAAGCTCCGGTGGAAGTTTTGTTTCATAGGTTTCCAGAAGTTCCAGATTGTCATAAGCTCTCTGTCTGCAGTTTAAGACTTTGCAGAATCTACAGTGTTCCCCGGAACGAAACTCTCCTTCTCCTTTGTATGCTAATTCAGCTTTCGGTTTGACTACGACATTGCCCCATGTTGTCAGCTCTCGTTTGTTCGTTTTCCATGTGGAAAAGTTATTGAGCCTTGGCTGTACGATATGAAAAAAAATGTCCTCGATCGGATATAAAAATCCGTAAGCCTTTAATGCTCCTAGTGCATATAATCCCATCTGCGGGTTCCCACCTGCATTTACTGGGACACCTTTTCCGTATTTAAAATCGATGACATGCATGACCGTACCGCAGATCAGGATGCAGTCTGCAGTACCGAATCCATCTGGCACGTACTCATCAAACTCAACTCTTTTTTCCACTGCCATATATGGCTTTTCTGGAAGACTGTTGCTAAGTGTCTCCACATAGTCAACATACTGATCTGTGAATCCCTGCATCTCTTCCTGATACAGTTCATTCTTTTTGATCTTGTTCATTCTTCTTGTGTAGGTTCCGGTCTTTAAAGAATCTGCTGTCAATTTTAACTCACAGATCTCATGTGCCAGTGTTCCTTCTTGGGTATAAGAGGTCTCTGTATCTGGAAGCTCATCACACAGTTTTGCGGAAGGAGTACAGTGGATCCACTGCACCGCTCCGCTTGCTGATAACAAAGCATGTTTTCTTTTCTTCGCCATCTTAGATCACCGCCCCGATCGCTTTGATCGCAGATGCAAACTCCCCATATTTCTCCTGTGGCAGATCCATCAATGTCTGTGCGCCTAAAGACGCTAGCGTATTCTGGACATCCTGCATCTTTCCGGCATCGATCAGACCTGTCGCTGCGACTGCTAACTGTTCCATCGAATATGTAGGGGCTGCTGTAGCTGTTGGCACTGGACTAACTGTAGGTGCCACAGGTACCGTTTGTGCGGTCTGTGTTGTTGGTACTGGCTGTACATTCTGTACTGGTGGTGTGCTCGGTACAGTTGTAGTTGTTTGTGCGGCTGTTTCCGCTGGTGCGACTGTCTGCTGCACTACGGGTGTTACCTTTGTTGCATCTACCTGTGTTTCCTCTTTGCAGTTTCCTGCGGTCTTTGCCAGTGCAAAGATAGCATTTGCCAGATTGTCAAGCCCTGTTACGTTTACTGTAATCTCCATTGTTATGTCCTCCTAATTCTTCTTTGTTTAATAGATACCCGATCCCTAAGATCTGAAAGATCAGGTTTGTATCAAGATCCTGTCCAGCTTTATGCAACCGGACAAGAGTTTCAACCCTTTCATAAGATGCGGCTAATTCATCGTATACTTCACGACTGATCAGCAATCTATCTTCTTTCATTGTTTATACCCTTTCTACTTGTTTCTTAAACCCACACTCTGTCGTCATTCGCCACTGTACTGCTTTTGAAATCTCTTTATCCAAAGGATCTAATTCTTTGGATAAAGCATTCGCCAATACTCTCAAAGATGCCACGATATAAGGCAATGTCCCTTCAGAAACGGGTGTTACGTCATCTGATATTTTAAAAAGAATGTCTCTACATACTTCTCCAACGATGTCGTTCACTTTATCGCCCTGATCGATTGCTGCACATTTGTATGCTTCTTCTATTTTTTTTTCGCACTGTAATAAAAACTCTTTTGTCATTGTTCCTTCTCGCTTTCTGTGCTATAATGCACTTGTGTTAAATTATTTATATCCGCACCTTCTGAAGTTGCCGCTTCAGGGGGTGCATTTTTCTTTTATCAGCTTCTTTACACTCAGATATGTCGCAATCTCTCTTTCAAGTAAAGCAAGTTCCACTTGATTGTTTGATACTTGAATTACTCTTTCAATGTTTCTGTTCTGAATAGCAATTCGTTCATCAAGCTCTTTCAGAATTTCTTTCTCATTTATCAAACCTCTTCACTCCTTCCTCAAATACTACTGCTGTGATCAAACACACTGCAGCTAATTCTTTAAAGATTCCAATTGCGATTAGCACTGCTGACGTGCAGATCATTGCTTTTGTTTCTGTGTGCATCTTTATGCCCCTTTCTCATACGCTTATCATTTCAGTCGCAAAAAACTTTTTTGCATTTATGAAATACCTATGCTTTTTTTCGCTTGTTCGGATTGCATATCCCCATGGAAAAATTCCTTGAATCAGTCCTTTTTGTATTGATTCAACGCTCATCCCCATTAAATATGCAGCTTCTTTCGGGGTTAACGTCTCTATCTTCTGCTTGGGAATTACTATCTCTTCGAAGTAATTCTCTGGGAGATCAAATGCTTCTGCAATCTCATTTCTTCTCGCCTTCGCCGGTTCCGAATCCCCAGACATCCATTTGCTAACGGTTGACCTACTCACACCGCAGATCCTGGATAATTCTACTTGGTTGATATTTTGATCTACCATCACTTTTTTAAGCCTGTCCTTGAACACTTTCATCACCTACCTTTCTTCAGATGGCTTAACTCTCCGTCCGATTGAGTGCTATTTTTAATGATTAACCAATTTTATGGAGGAGTTTCGGGGTTATATGTATCGGACAGAGGATTAAGCCATCTGCCATTATTCTGTTGTCTTTCTTTCATATATCTCCTATACTTAATTCACAGGGCACCGCCATGCCCGAGTAATAATGAAAGGAGAATAAACCTATGAAATACGATAAAATTAATTCGTTTTCTAAAGAGCTATCGTCAATTCAAAAAACTTTAGATTCATATAAAGGATTCACGCAAGCATTCACAAAAAGATCTAACTTTTATGCAAAAACCATTCCACATTCTGCTTTAGCTGCATCCTTAAATGCGAAAAAATTTGTTCCAAAACCTACGATGGTAGATGCTATTGCTAGCAAAGTGAAATACACTGCAGCCTTAAATGTTAAAGTTATGGGCCTATCCATGGACAACTCTGCGCTTGCATCCGCAATTAAACTCTCGTCATGCATAAAAGATTCATATCTAAATGGTCCTGCTGTAAGTGGAGTATGTAAGAGTATACAAAAGCTTCAAAATACATATACTTCTTCTCTCCAGCAACAGGCTACAGAGTTAATAATTACTTCGAAAGAAATACTTTCTGCTTTTGAAAGTTCTTCAGATTTTGATGTGGATCAATTTGAATTTGATCAGGATACAGTTTCTGCACCTATAAGTTTTGTAGATTCCATCTCTGATATTTTTGATAACACTCCATCTATTTCAGATATTTTGTTACCTATTAAGGAAAAGATATCTATCAAACTCTTTATTTCCATCGTAACAACTATTATTTCTGCTATTACTGTTTGTTGCCTCATTACTCAAAACAAACTTCAAGCTGAGTCTAATCAAATATCCAAAGAGCAATTACAATTGGATAAAAAATACAAAAAACTTGAGTTTGAGCAAAAAGAACGTGAGCTAGATCAAAAAGATCGTGAATTAGATTTAAAAGATGAAGAATTACATTTAAATCTTAATAAGTCCGATTCAAACAATTGATTCTCAAAATTTAAATCCAAAAATATATACTCACTCTTCTCAAAAACAAAGCGAACAATACAACATCTAGTGCCATTCGAATCAGTATAAGGTCCTGTTTCTCTGTAGATTCAGGATCTTGCTTTTTTACTCGCGAAAGTCGGTATATATTAATCCCAAAACTTATCAGCCATACCACACACGCGATATATCTTGTCATATCTACTGTTTTCGTCTTTCCCACCTCCTGGTTATTTAGTTTCGTTTTTGTAGATTTACTAATGAGCGCAAGCTCGGAAGTTTGTTAAGTCACTAAACGTGACATTTTTCATCAAAAAAAATTTCCTGTACACTTTTGCCGTAATATGAAGCTAATTTAACTTTAACAACATCACGAGGAATGCGTTCTCCATTTTCATACATTGATATAGCAGATACACTTATGCCAACAGCATCGGCAACAGTTTCTCTCGAGATGTTTCCTCTTAACTCTCTTAGTCGACACCCAATTTCTTTGGCATCCAACATTTTCTCACTTCCTTTCTTTATTGTCTTACCTTTGCTTCAACTATATATTATCATATGTCACGTATTGTGTCAACACTTTTTGTGACATTTCTATTTACTTTTTTCACGTTACGTGATATTCTTATATCAACAAATACAATATATAAGGAAGGTGATTTATAAAGTGGGAAATTTTCAAAATATATTAAAATCGTTGCGAACTTCTCATAGTTTAACTCAAGATGCTCTCGCAAAAAAATTAAAAATTTCCAGAAGTACTATCGGAATGTATGAAAGCGGAGCTCGTGAACCAGATTTTGAAACATTAGAATTGATTGCTGATTTCTTCAATGTCGATATCGATTATTTATTAGGAAGAACGCTTAAAACTACTTATATTCCATTTGCTGAAAACCAACCAGAGCTCAACAAAAGAGACACAAAACAAATAGAAGAAATCCTACAGCAAACCAAAGACAAACTAACATCCCAAGAAGGATTAATGTTTGATGGCGATCCCGCTTCTCCTGAAGCAATTGAATCTATTCTAAACGCAATGGAAATTGGGATGGAGATGGCTAAGAAAAAGAACAAGGAAAAATATACACCTAAAAAATATAAAAAGGACTGATGTGAATGGACATAAAAAAGATTGTAAATTCGCTTGTCAAGAAACACAAAACAAGAGACCCCTTTGAGATTATCAAGGGAATGAATGTGATCCTTGTGCCAGTGCCACTTGAAGGTGTCAGAGGATTCTATCAATATTTTCAACGTAACAACATTATTTATATTGACGATTCTCTTCCAGAACATGAACAAATCCTTGTCTGTGCTCATGAGTTAGGTCATATGTTGTTGCATAAAAAAGCTAATGCTTTATTCATGGATACATATACTGGGTTCAATACAACGAAGTATGAAAAAGAAGCGGATCTATTTGCTATGGAACTTCTTGTGCCGGACGATATATTTTTAGAGTACCAGGAATACACCACTGGACAGATCGCGCATGCACTCGGCTATAATGAAGAGTTGATTAAACTAAGATTAAAATAGCGATGACCTACTGCAATAAGCCACCGCTACCTCTAGTGTATAAAATATGTAAGCTATACAAATTTATTATAACATACTTTATATACGAGGAGGAAAAATTATGAGAAAAAAGTTTTTGTTATTATGGAGTTTATTAGGCATACTGGTACTAATAACTGCTTGTGGATCAAACAAAGAAACTGTCAAAGAATATAATATTGATGATTTCCTTAAATCCTATAACAAAGTCGTTAATTCCGTTGAAGAAAAAACAAAATATTGGAGCGATAGCGAAAAGGAGGAAAATAAATATACTGATGTTATAAAGCAATATGCAGAAAAAAATGATTTATCTATAAATCAAACTATTCAGCTTCGTGGAAAGTTTGCATATATTCTTGGAACTGCTTTAAATCTTCAAGAAGAGGAAAACTCTGAAAACAGTTTTTTGTGTTTTTTTCATGCATCTAAGAAAAGTACAAAAGTGCCGTCTGAAATCGCATTGCTGAATCCTGGAGATAATATCAAAGTTGAAGTTACAATATTCCCAAAATATAATGAAAATGGAAAGTCTCGGGCATCTATATATTCAGATAATTGTAAAGTGATCACTCCAAATTTATCTAAAGTAAAATACAAAAGCAATACAAATAGTGTAATAGGCAATTCCACGACCTCTCGTATCATGGGAAAAGTAGCATCTGTTATAGAAAATCCATATTCCGAAGCGGAAAGAAAAAAAATCTCAGATAGTGTCGATTCCAGTGTGTCAGGAGAATATGAATTTTCGTCAGCCTTACGGTATGCTACAAATATTGTTAGCCTTAATTTAGATGGTACAGATGATAAACTTCTTTGCTTTGTAAATAAAAGTTATGCAAAACTTCCAAAGACAGGAGATAAAATTAGTTTGATTGGAAGTCCTTTTACATATTCAAATACTTTCGGAGTTGATGCAAATTATTCTCCAATTTATATTTTTAAATAAAAGATAATTACAAAAAACGCCTGGCTACCAACCAGGCGAAATTTAGAAACCTATCAACGTAGTGTATGATATGTCTCTGACTCAACACCAGAATTATATCATACATCCTGCAAAAACACAATTTGATAAGGGTGTATTTTTTGTACCCTTTTTTAGAAAGGAATGATGATATATGGCAAGAAGAAATCCTAACGGCTACGGCAGTGTAACGAAATTAAAAGGAAATCGATCACGACCTTATGTGATCAAAGTTACTACATACGATGAAGATGGACATGGACGGCAGGTCCCAGTAGACTATGCTGTAACTCGTGAAGAGGCAAATATTATTTTAGCCAGGTACAATGATAATCCTTGGAATATTGATCGCAATCGCGTCACTCTTGCAGAATTATATAAGCGATGGCTTGAAGTAAAAGCTCCTAAACTTGGAAGTTCTCGTTTATATACACTTAAAGCAGCTTATAAACATTGTCAAAAACTGTACGGAAAGAAATATAGGCAAATACGAGCTTATCATATGCAAGCAACCATGGACGATTGTGGTCGTAGTTACGCTACACAATCTCATATCAAAGCACTTTGGTGGCATTTAGATAATTTTGCATTTGAATTAGACATTATAGATAAGATGTATTCTCAAATAATTTCTGTCAGCGCAGAACAGGGAGAAACTAAACGCACTCCATTCACTGAAAAAGAAGTTGAAGCTCTGTGGAAAATATCTGATCAAAAAAATGTAGATATTGTATTAATCTATATTTACACCGGATTCAGATTAATGGAATTGTTAAATATGACATGTGATCAGATCAATCTTGAAGAAGAATATTTTAAAGGCGGAAGCAAATCTTCTTCAGGGAAGAATAGAATTGTGCCAATCCATCCTCGTATCATGCCGTTTGTGAAAAATCGGCTAAAGAAAAGTAATGAATATTTTTTAGAAACTGATGAAGGATCTAAATTTAAAAAAGGGGATTTTTATGAAGAATGGAAAACTGTTATTTCCTATATAACAAAGAAGAAGAAAACTCCTCATGAAGCTAGACATACTTTTGAAACATTCCTTGATAATGCAGGTGGTAATAGAAAGTGTATCGATATGCTGATGGGGCACAAATCTAAAGATGTTGGAAATAGGGTTTATAATCATAAAACAGTGGAACAATTGAGAGATACTATTCTCTTGTTGAAATAATAAATTTCCATTCAACAAGTAACAAATTAGTAACACATATGTTAGGAAATGACCATTTTAAGCCATTTCCTAACATTGCAAAATTATTATACCATAAAAAGAATGGCACTGTATATCACTTTAGTAATATACAGTATCTTTCCTTTCTTCATTATCATCATGTATCTACTTTATCTAAGCAAATTCCACATTACAGCCTGTGCTTTTTCTAAGTCTTTTTTCGCCACAAAAATTTCATACTGTATGGACTGTGATGTAGGATTCCCCACACTTCCAAAGTTTCCACGAAGTGTTCCTGATCCTGCCCATTCTCCTAAGTGATTGTATGTTTTGTATTTGTACTTAATCTTTTCCCGATCCAAGATATCCCTGATCGCATTAAATTGTATCATGTCTGTTCCAATCCATAAGCTTTCTGAGTTTAATATTGTAAGCATACTTTTCTCCTTTCTCGCAATTTCCAATTTTATTAAACTGGATTTGCCCCCTCTTTTGCAGCATACCGAAGCCACTTTCAACCTGTTAATTAATTTCTTATATTTTATCACAATTTCCTGACTGTGTCCTATTTTTTCCCATAAATAATTCCCATCCCGCTGATCATCCATGGTGTTGTTACAAATCCCGGAATAAAGTCTAGCTTCTTTTCCAGATTTCCTATGTAGTGAACTTCTGAAATTCCTTCTTCTTTTAAGATTCTTACAAACTCTTCCATATCTCCGTACAATGCTTTCTGTGAAAACATATCCTGAAAAGAAAATACACCGCCTTTTTTCAAAACTCTTAATGCTTCTTTTACAACATCCCTCTTATCTTTTGCTGTTCGCACTTCATGAAACACGAAATTGCTTACTACTGCATCAAATGTCTCATCAGGGAAATCCAGTTTTGCTGCATCTCCTTTTTGAAAAGCGATATGGTCTGCAACTCCTTCAATCTTTGCATTTTTCTCGCACTGCTCTTTTGCATAATTCCATTCCACACCCCAGTGATCCATCGCTGTGATCTGTGCCTTTGGAAATGCTTTGGCGCAATGAACAGTAAGTGCTGCTGCTCCGCATCCGATGTCTAGAAGTTTCCCTTCACCATCCCAATCAAGATGTTTAATCAGATGTTCATGTACTCCTGCCATCATATTTCCTTTTCCAAATGCGAATGCTTCATGACAGATCAGCATATAAATTGCCATTACCAGAGTCAAAATGCATAATACGCCTACTATGATTGCAATGACCATTTCACTTAAAGCTACTTGTACTGCTACCGCAATAACACCTAAAACAATTACTTCTCCAAATAACATATACAATGCTTTTTCAGGTACCCAGTTTCCATAATTTGCTTTTTCATTCATTCTTCTTTTCTCCCTTTCATTAGTGTTCGCTAACTATTCTCATCAATTTTCCTGTACGGATACGCCTTCTTTACAGCATCACGATATTTATAATGTTCCTCGACACTTCCAAACTCAAAGAAAATGGTTCTTTGAACCTCTTGTGACAGCTTTGGAAATTCTTTATCTTCCAAACTGTCCATCATCTGTCGATATAGATTTTTATACCGCAGATTTTTTCCTGCTTTTATAAAATATGGCTTTATACTTTCTTCACTGCACCACATAAATTTACTTAAAGTCGCTCCTTTACTCCAATAAAGGCTCTTAATCGCCAGATACAAAAATGGAACCATAACCTTCCTTGTCAATCTTGAAATCTGTGCAAATTGACCTCCATCAAAAAAGTATGCTCAATTGGAATTTTCATCTGAGAAAGAAATATGAGTCCTAAATCTGCTCCAATTGATGAAGCGACAATAAGCGTTATTTTTTCTATTCCTTGCTTTTGCAGATACTCTCCTATCTGATGAATTTCATCTTGTTTACTTTGATAACTTTGTTCCCATCGTTTGAAATTCCATTTTTATATTCCTCCTTATAGTTTTAGTATATCAGATTCAAAAAATATTTCCTATATGAGATAATAAGAAAAATTCCTATAATCTAACAAATATCCACACAACCCATGATCATCTTCTCACACCTTGCATATCCCAACTGCGAACTGTTTAATGACAATGTATAATTACTTGCCATCCCCCATTTTTGTTCTGTATAGAAATTATAATTTATCCTTCGTCTTTTATCTGTATCCTTTATAAGTTTTACTGCCCCGTCTTCTGTAACATTATATAACTTGCAAATACGTTTGATCTTCTCTGGCATGTCTCCATGTATAAACACATTTAACACATCATCTCTATCCTTCAGTATAAAATCAGTATTTCTCCCAATCATTACGCATGGTTCTTTTTCTGCAATTTCCAAGATTACCTTTCTCTGTGCCTCATACAGCATATCATCCACGGATTTTCCAGTGATATCACGACCCGAAAATGCATAGGCAAAGAGTCCCTTTTTCGGAGATAATTCTGCATTTTCTTCGATATATTCTGGTGATAATCCTGACTGTTGCGCAATCTGATCTATAATATTTTCACTATAATAAGCAATTCCAAGCTGTTGTGCTACTTCTTCTCCGATAAATCGTCCACCGCTTCCAAATTCTCTACTGATTGTAATGATTCTTTTTGCCATAATACCTTCCTCCTTAATGTGTTAATCGGTCCACTTTTGTTTTTCTTATCTTCTTTAAAAAGATAAATCCGATCAGACATGCTGCAAGTTCTGTAATTGGGAATGCCCACCAGATTAAAGATACTCCTGCCTGGTCATTTCTTACAAAGATTGAAAAGATTCCTGCCAGGGGTAATATGACCACAAGTTGCCTAAGCAGTGAAATAATTAATGATTCCATACCACCATCCAATGCTTGGTATATTCCCTGATATGCCACATTAATCCCAGCAAAAATAAAACTGATCGAGATAATTCTCATTGCACCAATAAAATATTCTCTGGAACTTCCTGCATTAAATAATGTTGCAAAAGAACTTGGGAATATTTCTGTGATCAAAATTCCAAAGATCATCAATACGCTCGTGTACATCAATCCATATTTGATTCCATCTTTTATCCTCTTTTTACTTCCCATCCCATAAGCAAATGCTATGATCGGTGTAATCGCATCCCTTAGTCCAAATGCTAAGAATAAAACAAACTGCTGTACTTTATAAAACAATCCGTAGGCTGTCTGAGCGGAAGGACTGAATTTCAAAATAAGGTTCATTACATATACCATAATTGACATCAATGCCTGTGCAATGATCGCTGGAAGTCCGATTGCATATATTTCTTTGATAATTCCAGCATCTGGCTTCATATACTTTGCTCCATGCTCAAATTCTTTGTTTAATTTTATATGAAAGATAAACAATAACACTGTTGACACTACCTGTCCGATGACTGTTGCATAAGCTGCACCTTGAACCCCCATTTCTGGAACAGGTCCAATCCCATAGATCATGATCGGATCAAGGATGATATTTACCACTGCTCCCGCAACCTGACCGATTGTTGAATAGAGCGAACGCCCTGTTGCCTGTAACAACTTTTCAAATAGAGAAAAGAAAATGATTCCCATGGAAATGATACAGCATATCCTAAGATAACTTGTTCCCATAGAGATTACTTGCGGATCAACCGTCTGTGATGAAATGTATGTTTTAACTCCAAAGATTCCAAAGAGCAAACAGACCACATAAATGATCCCGCCTAAAAACAAACTGTTTCCAGCAACCTTACCTGCTTTTTTATGATTTCCCTGTCCGAGTGTTCTTGCAAGAAGTGCATTGGTTCCTACTCCTGTTCCAATCCCTATCGCAACCATCAGCATCTGAACTGGAAATACAAGCGTCAAGGCATTTAGGGCTGCCTCGCTTCCTTCTCTCATGTTACCTACAAAAGCACTATCTACAATATTGTAGACTGCCTGCAATGCCATTGATAAGATCATTGGAATTCCCATCTGGATCATGAGCTTATTGACTGGCATATCCTTCATCTTGTTACTTTCTGCCATTTTTAATTTTTCCTCCTTTTTTGCATAAAAAAAGAATGTAGTTCATCAGAATAAGCTGGTCTTACGCTGATTGGCTACACACTTTTTAATGACATTTTATGATTGTAAAAATAGAAAAACGAGCAGCAAAAACTGGATTTACGCTCGTTTGCTACTCGTTTGGTTTTTATTATATTTTGATTTTTTGAAAAAGTCAAATGAAAATTATTGTACATTCTCATAATTACAAATCTGGATTGCCGCACCATCCCATTTTGTCCTTCTAATCTGTTCTGCCATAAGTGCCTCCGCCTTTCCTTGTTTCTCAATGTTGTATTATAATCTGTCCCATATTAATTTAACATCTAAACCCCATATTTATAATCAATAGTACCATATTCCTTCTACAATAAATACTTGCCCCTCTTCTATATCACAAGCATGCTCCATAGGATTTTCATACTTTTCCATTAAGTCTTTAATTTCTCTAGATATCTAACGCCACATGATACTCTTCATACACAGCATTTATAATCGTAGAAACTTTCGATGCATCTCCGATCACTGCCACATATGGCTCAATCATCTGTGCGATTTTCACTCCTTCTGAAAGATCATAACCTCCTTCAAATAGTTCGGAACCACTCATACGAAATTCAATTGGAAATTCTTCTCCAACTGCTTCTCTTACAGATTTTAAACCCTCAATCGCAAGGCGGCAGCGGTTTTCAAGACTTCCTCCATAGACATCTTGTCTATGATTAAAATATGGAGATAAAAACTGATTGATCAACCATCCATGACCACCATGGATCATTAACATCTAAAATCCTGCTCTTTTTGCAAGGACTGCTGTCCATAAGCTTCTACGATTTCCTTGATCATATCTTCTGTCAATGCTTTTACCTTTACTCCATCTGGTCTTACAGTATCATCTGATCCCCATTGATGCATGGATTTTTGTTTGCTCTTATCTGTCATATAAGTTCCTGCATACATTCCAGAATGAGACAATTCAAGACTCGCGATCGCTCCATGTCTTCGGATTGCATCTGTTGTATAAGTTGCGGATGCTAAGGAATTTAGGATTGTTGTGTCTAAATGATATGCATGGGAACCGTCTGTCTTTGGATGTACCATACACTCACTGACTGTAACTGCTCCTGCTACACCCTTTCCTCTTAATTCATAAAATGCTGTGGATTTTGGTCCGATGCAGCCATCATTTGTATCTGTTCCACCCATTGGTGCGGAAAATATACGATTTTTAAATGTTACTCGTCCAACTGTGATCGGACTGCATAAATGTGGAAATTTTCGTTTCATCTGTTTTATCCTTTCTGCTTACTTTCGTTATATTTACAATAACAGAAAAAAAGACTGCCATCTATCAAACGAATGGCAGTACCTATCAACATTTTGTTGATGCCTTTGCAGAGTTTTTTAATTGATTGATGATTTCTTCCTTTTTTTATATACCAGCGAAATCTTCCATGGAATGGCATCTTTGATCGATATTTTGTGCAATGACTCTAATAACTTCGGATCGTGATGGATATCTGCATCAATTCCAATTCCCATTTTTTGTTGACAGAAACGATAGATCAGGGAACTTTCCATTGTATGAATCACAATATCCGGTGAAAATCCGAAATCCTGACATCTTTGATTCAGACTATGGTAAATAAAATATTTTTCATTGAGACTGATCAGCTTCTGTTGTTTTAGATCTTCAATGCTGATCTCTTTCCTGTCGTAATATGGATGTTCCGAATAAACCAGCGCTGTCATATCTCCTCGTCAATATATTTTATCGTCTAACACTTCAATGTAAAAACTTACCGGTCTAAACCCGTCATTGCAACTGATCATCGCTGAGTTTTTGTTTTTCATCCAGCCTTCATAAATATCACTGCCTCCATATGCTAATGTCATAACAAATGGTGAAATACTCTCCCATGCACTTTCACAAAATCCTTCTGGTCGTTTCCATCCTTCTGTGATAAACACTTGTCCTTCTTCTATATCGCAGGCATGCTGGATTGGATTTTCATACTTTTCCATTAGATCTTTATATTCTGTTTTCCGTACTGCGGTAATTTTACATCGTTTCATTGATTTCTTCCTTTCTTGTGCTTCCATTGTATGTATATCCGCTTATCGTTACTACAATATTGATGACAATTTATAAATATTAATATAACCCACACCAAGTAAAATATAATTGAATCTGCATTCTTACGAAGGGATCGACAAGTGGGGAATTGGTCGGATTATATCTTAAAATTATTTCAATCCACACTCCCACGAAGGGAGCGACCAAATGCTAATTTAACATTATTTTTTTTACTTTTTTATTTCAATCCACACTCCCACGAAGGGAGCGACCGTATTTATATCACTTCCTAAATTTGTATCCTTAATTTCAATCCACACTCCCACGAAGGGAGCGACGATACAGGAAAATACAATCACAATGTTGTATTAAAATTTCAATCCACACTCCCACGAAGGGAGCGACAGACATAATCATACTTAAGTTTCATTTCTTCATAATTTCAATCCACACTCCCACGAAGGGAGCGACTATTAGTTACAGAGTATAAATTCGCCAGGAATGGGATTTCAATCCACACTCCCACGAAGGGAGCGACTTTTACCGAAAAGTTCATCTCCAATTTTATTAATTATTTCAATCTACACTCCCACGAAGGGAGCGACACATCCGTTTCAAACGGAAGTATTGTTGACGGATTATTTCAATCCACACTCCCACGAAGGGAGCGACGGACGGATACAAAGTAAGACGATTCGTGAATGACAAAATTTCAATCCACACTCCCACGAAGGGAGCGACCAATTAAAAATGCAAAGACAACAAAAGATTATGTCATTTCAATCCACACTCCCACGAAGGGAGCGACATGTCTTTCCCTTTCCGGATCTTGATCTGATCGATTTCAATCCACACTCCCACGAAGGGAGCGACCATAATTTTCCCTCCTAAACAAAAATAGGATGCCATTTCAATCCACACTCCCACGAAGGGAGCGACATCTTTCTCAGTATGATTCTGAAATTGACAAGTCATTTCAATCCACACTCCCACGAAGGGAGCGACTGCAATATTAACCAATAATTTTCTAATTTTTTGTTCAATATCACTAATAAATTTTA